>Ga0228634_1000129_pt1 | contig 67546 bp, 93 predicted proteins | sample 42DmetaG_FD_190063 | JGI IMG/M metagenome (GOLD analysis project Ga0228634, IMG submission 190063) | Seawater microbial communities from Monterey Bay, California, United States - 42D | ecosystem: Environmental > Aquatic > Marine > Coastal | place: USA: California | collected 2016-09-27 | reverse complement strand
AGAGTTGTACAAAAATTTGTATCAAGATCAGACATAGGCTTTGCTAAGTACGGTGTAACATTAGAACAAGATCCGTCTAAAATGTTTGAATGGCTAAATCATTTGCAAGAAGAACTTATGGATGCTGTATTGTATTTACAGAAAGCTAAAGAAGTTTATACTACTAATCTTCAAGAAGACTTGCTAAGCGATTTAGATGTAGATTATGAAAAAATTATTTAAAAGAAAGAGCGGAAAGCGTGGACCAGTAAGAGCAAAGAAGGTATCATATGATGGTATCAACTTTGCTTCAGGTCTTGAGAAATATATGTACATAGCTTTAAGAAAAGCAAAAATAAAAGCTAAGTACGAAGGAGAGACATTTGTTTTATTAAATGGTTTTCATTTTGAAAATGAAGTTTATGAAAGACAAGCTAATGGTAAAGGTGATTATAAAAATAGAGGATGCAAACGTATTCTACCTATCAAGTATACACCTGATTTTATTGGCGAAGATTTTATAATTGAAACCAAAGGTAGAGCAAATGAGTCGTTTCCTATGAGATGGAAGTTGTTCAAGCAACTTATAGTCAGGCAATTCCCAAATGTAACATTATACAAACCACAAAATCAAAAAGAATGCGACAAGACCGTAGAGTTAATCCTTTCGAAGCAAAGAGGATAGCAAGACAAAAATACGCAGAGCGCCAGATTGACAAGTTTGTTAAATGGAGCTGGGAAGCAAAAGGCAAAGTGAGATCAATAGATATAGAACAATTACACAAAAGACATAATATAAAATGTACATGAAAGAAAACGAAAACGAAACAGCTTGGGTTATAGAAGTAGGTTTTTACCCAGGTGTATTATTAGGGTTTAGATCTTATATAGAGGAAGATATTGCTATACATGTTTTGTATTTACCATTTTTTGATATAGCTTTAAAAATATTCAAATAGTGGATGATAACTTAGAAAGCGTGGTGGCGGCTGTAGGCTTATTTATAGACAACGTATTAGTTGATATGAAGAATGTATCTAAGTCTACAACAAAACCCGTTATATTGGCTCATATAGATGCCTGGAAGAACGAATTAGAAACAATAAAACAATTTACAAAAACATAATGGGATTATTTGATAAAAGAGTAGCTTATAAACCTTTTGAGTACCCTGTATATTACAACGAAGGTTGGTTGCCAATACAGCAAGCTCACTGGTTACACACAGAAATATCGATGCAAAGCGATATAAAAGATTGGAATGAAAGATTAACTTATGAAGAAAAAAACTTAGTAGGTAATATACTATTAGGTTTCACACAAACAGAATGTGCTGTTAGTGATTACTGGACACAAAACGTAGTTAATTGGTTTCCTAAATATGAAATACAACAAATGGCTATGGCTTTTGGTGGTAACGAAACAGTTCACGCTGTTGCTTATAGTTACTTAAATGAAACATTAGAAACTGCGGCTCCAGAGTTAATGGACTTTGAAGCATTCCTACACGAGCCAGCAACTGCTGCTAGGTTTGAAAATTTAGTTGCTTATGATGGCGAAAGTCAAGTAGGTATCGGTAGATCACTAGCTGTATTTTCAGCGTTTGCGGAAGGAGTAAGTCTTTATTCTGCATTTGCAATACTGTATTCTTTTCAACTTAGGAACTTACTTAAAGGTATTGGACAGCAAATGAAGTGGTCTGTAAGAGATGAGTCATTACACAGTAAAATGGGTTGTCAATTATTCCGTCATATGTGCGAAGAAAACGATCAATTACTAGATTTATGTCGAAAAGATATAATTAAAGCTGCTGAAATAATGATAGAGCTTGAATGTAATTATATTGACAAAATGTTTGAGATGGGTGATGTAGAAGGTATATCAGCTAATGATTTAAAACACTTTATAAAAAAGAGAACAAATGAAAAACTTGTGGAACTTGGTTATGTCGACTTGGGCAACTACTTCGCGTATGACGAGAAAGCAGCAGCTAATCTTGATTGGTTTTACCATCTTACCGGGGGCGTCACTCATACTGATTTTTTCGCTATTAGGCCGACTGATTATTCAAAAGCTGGAGAAGATGAAGATTATGAAGACATTTGGTAATAATTAAAAACAAAAAAAATGAATAAAATTAAACAAATATTTAGCACATTAAATAAAATTCCTAACGATAAACTACTGCATTTCTTTTACGGTACTATTTTATCTTTTGTAGGATTTTTATTATTAGGAGATATAGCTTTAGTTATTGTAGCAGCTATCGCTGCAGCAAAAGAGCTTATATGGGACAAGGCTATGGGTAAAGGTAACTGTGAAATAGCTGACTTTATATACACAACCGCTCCAGCAATTATGATGCTAATCTTAAAATCACTGTAACATGAAAGAACAGACACTAATTGAAATGAAGAATAAGATTGAAACCTTGGGTTTGATCAATCAAAAACTAATAAGTGAATTAAATCAGACAGCTACAATAGCTATAGGTGTATTAGAAACAATTAAACAAATGCCAGATTATGATGAAGCGATCGAAAGAGTTAAGGAACAAGCTGCTAAACAAGCTAGTGAGGCAAAAGCGGTTAACTCCTTGGAAGAGATTAGCGACTAGAGCAGGGTATATGGGCAGTGGTTTTTTAATCGCTGCTCAATGGACTATAGATCCAAAACTTTACATGGTAGGATTTATACTAGTAATAATACAAACAAGCTCTAGGAAACAATGGAACTTAGTAGCTTTAAATATAAATGGGTTAATAGCCTGGATAACTCACTTTTTAAAATAATAATATGTGGAATGAAAACTGGATCAAAGGAGAAGATATAACAGATTTTCCAACAGTAATTGTTAAAAGCTTCGAGGATATTAGTAAAGCTTTAATTAACAACAACAACTTTATTAGAACTGGTTACGGTCATATGTGGAAAGTTGAAAACAATAAAATCTTCTACAAACCACAAGACGTAAATAATTTCTTTGAAGTAAAAATAGAAGGAGGATGGTTTATAGATCCTATTGAGTGGATTGAAGTAGAAAATTATAAAAACAAATATGACAAAGATACACGATGCATATAATGGCTATGTAAATACAGAATCTAGAAGGGCTACAGTTAGAAAAGCAAGAGCGAAGTTACATAATAAAGAGTTTCCTGTTCCTATGGAAATAGTTTATATAATTAAAGATGAGACCGGTGAAATTATTTATGTTGGAGAAACAACTAACGGTCCAAGAAGATTAGCTGAACACTTTGGCTACGATAAATCAAAAGCTTTTCACAAAGGTCAATTTAAAAAAGCCTACTGTAAAGAGTTTTGGACATACGAAGTTATAGAGACTACTAATAAACAAGAAAGATTAATTAAAGAAATAGAATTAGAATTTAAACACGAGCCTAAGTATAATAAAAGATGGCAAATAAAATAATTAAAATATGTGGAATAATGAATGGATTAAAGGTGAAGACTTTCCTTCGTGGGGTGATAACGACGTATACAAAAAGACAATATCCGGGGGATATTTATATCACGACGAAAGTCCGAAAGAGGCATACAAAAGAGTCGCTAAAACAGTTGCTCGAAGATTATATAAGCCAGAGATGGCTGAAAACTTTTTTAATTATATCTGGAATGGTTGGCTTTGCCTTGCTTCTCCGGTACTTTCCAACACTGGTACAGATCGTGGCTTACCTATTAGTTGCTTTGGTATCGACGTTGCTGACTCAATCCAAGATATAGGTGGTAAAAATTTAGAGATGATGCTACTCGCTAAGCACGGGGGTGGAGTTGGCATTGGAGTTAATCAAATTAGACCCGCCGGCGCTAAAATTACAGGAAATGGAACATCAGACGGGGTTGTACCCTTTTGTAAAATATATGACTCAACAATCCTCGCAACTAATCAAGGATCAGTTAGAAGAGGAGCTGCATCGGTTAATATTAACATTGAGCACGACGATTTTGAAGAGTGGCTTGAAATTAGAGAACCTAAAGGCGACGTTAATAGACAATCGCTTAATTTACACCAGTGTGCAGTTATTGGTGATAAGTTTATGCGAAAACTTGAACAAGGAGATGCAGAAGCAAGAACTAAGTGGAGTAAATTACTTAGAAAAAGAAAAGCAACTGGAGAGCCATATATATTATTTAAAGGAAACACTAATAAATCAAATCCAAAAGCATATAAAGACAATGGATTAAAAGTTCATATGACAAATATATGTTCTGAGATTACATTACATACAGATGAGTCACATAGTTTTGTATGTTGTTTATCATCATTAAATTTAGCAAAATATGACGAATGGAAAGATACTAACCTTATATATGACGCCATTTACTTTCTTGATGGTGTTATGGAAGAATTTATACAAAGAGCAAAAGGACTTAGAGGTTTCGAGAATAGTGTTAGATCAGCAACAAAAGGGCGTGCTTTGGGCTTGGGAGTACTTGGATGGCATACATATCTCCAAGAAAGAGGTATACCTTTTGAAGGCTTACTTGCGCAGTTTGAAACTAGGAAGATTTTTTCGCAGGTCAAAATTGAAAGCGAAAGAGCTTCTAGGGATCTTGCTGAAATTTATGGAGAACCTTTATGGTGTGTGGGTACTGGCATGCGTAATACTCATCTTCGTGCGATTGCTCCTACTGTATCTAACTCTAAATTATCTGGTAACGTTTCTCCTGGGATTGAGCCTTGGGCTGCTAATGTTTTCACAGAACAATCAGCCAAAGGGACGTTTATAAGAAAAAATAAAGAGTTAACTAAAGTATTAAGAAAAATAGGTATTAATACTAAACAGGTTTGGGACAAGATATTAGCTGACGGAGGTAGTATACAAGATATTGAAGAACTTGATAATTGGGGTTATGTTAATAGAAAATTAACTAAAATATCTGACAATCCTGATTTAAAAGAAACTGATTATGATAAAGTTAAAGATGTTTTTAAAACGTTTAAAGAAATCAATCAGTTAGAGTTAGTTAATCAAGCAGGTATTCGTCAACAATATATTGATCAATCTGTAAGTTTAAATTTAGCTTTTCCATCAGAAGCTACTCCTAAATGGATTAATAAAGTTCATTTTGAAGCTTGGAAAAAAGGTGTTAAAACTTTGTATTATACTAGAACAGAAAGTGTTTTACGTGGAGATATAGCTCAACAAGCTATGGATGAAAGCTGTTTAAGCTGTGACGGTTAAAGGCTAAAAGTTATGACTTTTTTATACATACAACAACTAATCTGTATAAAAAATTGAATAATTCATACATACAAGTATTGTGCTATACATATTTATACTAAAAAAGGGTCCTCAATTAGGGCCCTTTCTTATTTAGGAACGTTAGGTATGGTACGCCTATTTTATCTTGCTCCTTTATTTTTTAGGTACACAGTTTGGTACTTTTTTACCTTTAAGTGTTTTCATACCTATAGCTTCATATCCTTTCCAGCAAGGATTTTTCATCTTAAAAGGACTGTTGATTCCTTTACCTAATGCTTTTAATCTAGCTTCATTATCCATTAAAGCTCTGAAATTTTGTTGTTTTTTTGTTTTCATTATTTTTTAGTTTTATTCCATCTAGCTTTACTACCACGTATATCTACATGAGTAAATGTATTATATCTACCAACTCCACCCATTTTAAATTTACCACTTTCCATTAAATACTCTATAGCGTCAGCTATTTCATTAGGAGAAACATCTTTAACTTTAATATCCGCAGCTTTACCTAATATATGTTGAGAATTTTTAACTCCTCCAACACTTTTATTATGTGTAGCGCATCTAAAGCCATTTGTTGGATTTATAGGCTTGTTTAAGTGATTTCTTAATATTTGTAAATTATCAGCAAGTTCAATTATATTTTTTTCAACAGTATAAGGCATCTCACAACCACACTTACATTGAAACTCACTAAGATTAAAGTTTTCTGTTATTTTCATTACTTATTTTTTAAGCGTTCGTTTTCTTTTTCAAGAAACTCTACTTTAACACGCAAAGCATTAACTTCCGCTGTCAGTTCTAAAACTTGATTACGTAGTTCATCTTTATCATTACTAGACTCAGAAAGCAAAGCTTCAAGATTTTTTACTCTATGTTTTAAGTCGTCTCTATACTGTATACCGTCGTTGTTTTGTAAATCTATTTTTTTATTTTCTGCTTTTGTTTTTAAGCGAGCTTCTAAGAACTTCCATATTCCAGCTGAACCAGCTACTGTTACAAGTGTAATTATAATTTGTGTGATGTTATCCATTATTTACTTTTTGTCTATGTATTTTTTCTAATATTAATCGACGCATACTACCGAAGGATGCAAAGCAAAGAACTAACCACCCATAATGAGTAGGTGTTGGAAGTCCAATAGATTTAATATAAATAACAGTTGAAATTAAGTAAACTGCAAATGAAAAAACCGAAGCTTTTAATCTACAGTTTATTTCTTCTTTTGATACACAATATAATTGATATATACCACTTAATAGTATTACCACTCTAAAGACATAATTACCTCCAAACTCAATACCAATTGCAACATGGGTTAAAAATATATTCGCTAAAGATAAAGTTATTTCTGTAGGTTGCGAATCACTACGTGACCAGATATTTTTTAATCTTTTAAACATTTTTTCTAATTTTTTTCTAAAAACTCTTAAAGTATTCCAACCTGCAAACAAAGCTATTATAACCCAACCTTTTAATTTCATAACATTATCTTATTGTTATTTTTCTTTGTTTTATTTTTCTTTGTTTTATTTTTCTTGTATTATTTTTTATTTTAGGTTTTGCATTTGGATCTTTCCACTTTTCATCTTTAATACCTAACTCCCATTTACCCCAACCTAACACTAAAGCTAAACGCTTGTATGTTTCTAGTTCACTGTCAGATGCAGCTTTTAAGTTTTCTATTTTTCTAACAACCCTATCTAAAGGTAAGTTAGTACCTGCAGACAATATCTTAGCACTAGCGCCAATAGCTGGGTTTGTTATATCTAATCCTTTACCTTTTATTTCTTTAGCATCCCAAGTGAAAGTTCTACCAGCGGATTTTAATTTAGAGATCTTTGATGATATAGGTGGAGATATTTTTAAAGCTTCATCAACAACTGATTCGTAGTTAGGTCTTTTCTTATTAGATTCTTTATATATTCTTAAACCAGAGTTTTTAACTACAGTAAATATTGCACCACCAACTCCAGTACCTCTAATAATACCATCTAACATACCGTTAACTATATTTAACTTTTTATCGTCTAATGCACCTTCATCTTCTTCATCACCAAAAGCAACTGCAAATATAGCTTGTTGAAGCGCATTAAATAGTAAGTTTTGAGCTAAACCATAATATATAATCTTAGATATGTTCTCTTTATCACTGCCTCGTCTGTTTTTAAGGTCACTAGCGGCTTTTTTTATGATTCTAGCATATTGTGCTGGTGTATTCGCAAAAGCTAATATAACACGCCCTAATGGACCCGCTTGCTCCTGACTTATTTTATCAGGTCTACTTGACTGCTGAGATTCCTCTGATTTTTCTATAAAATCCCTCATTGCAGCTTTTTCTGCAGCAGCAGGATCCATACCTTTCTTTATTAAAGCATTTAATCTATTTCTATAAAAAGTAGCACCACCGGAAGCTATAGCAAAGCTATCAGCGAATTTAGTAGGTGTAAATCCTAGTTTTAATAAATAGTTTATAGCACCTCTAGCACCTTTCTTTTGAGCAGCTTCAGCAATATCAGCTTCGTTTATATTTATCTTTAACGAATCTCTTCTTTCTACTAAATAATCTGAGTTCATTAAAAAAGCAAAATCTGACCAGTATTGTTTTTGATTAGCAAATGCTTTACCAGCGGCAAATACATTGTTATCACCAAAGTTTATAAAGTTAGCTGCAGATATTGTTTGAAGTACAGCAGATCTAGCGTTCAAGAACATTATAGTACCAACAGATCCATTAACCCAGTCAATCCATTTTGCTGTTTGTGAATCCGTACCATACGTTCTATTTCTACCAGTTTTCATTCTAGTAAGCATGTTCTCCATTGCTTTTCTATAACTAGTACCGTAAGCAGCTTCTAATTTGTTTAAGTTTTCTTTAGAGAATATTTCATCAACATTTTGTTGCCACCTACCTAAATGCTTAGCTCTTCTTGATTCGTTTAGGGTTTCAAGCAAGTCTGTTGTAATAGTACCAGTTGTCCAAGTTTCACCTGGTGAAGTATATGCAGAACCCGGGTTTAACCTCATAACTTGATCAGCAAAATCCCTAAGCTCTTTGTTATCAGCTACATAGTTAGCTAATTCATTAACTTCTTCCACGTTTAAACCTGGAACCTCTTTTCCTATACTATCCCATATGTAAATTCTTACCGCTTGCTCTTTAGTAAATAAACTGTTAGGTACTTTCTTTTTAAGATCTTTAGGAGTAGCGTTGAATTGCTTTCTAATTTTATTAAAAGATTTACCTAGATCAATTCTGTCTCTAGTTATAGCTTGCATAGCTCTAGCGTAAGGTCTGATTAATGTTCTGTCATAAAACATCATTTGCTTCTCTCCAACCTTGCCTTTACCTAAAGTAGCATATAATAAACCTACGAAATCTTCAGCTGAAGGAGGAATAAATATATTAAAACTTCTTTTGTTATTAGCTATCATTTTAGCTTTAACCTCAGATATTTCGTCAGTCGCTAATATACCAGTTTTGTTTTCTATTATTTTGTTAAACTCAGCGTCGAGTCTACCTTTACTAAAACTAGTACCGGAAATATCTTGTAAATTTTCTTTAATACTATCTACATCAGCAAAACTTATATTAGAATCAACTATATCTGAATCTAACTTAATAAAACCTCTCAACAATGATTGATATATTCCAGTTTTACCTATTTGATTATAAGTATTTCTTATAACTAGACTAGTATTACCTTCCAATTTTGGTATATTTAGATTATCTTTGTTTTCTTTTAGATAATAAAGACCTTTACCACCTATTTCTATATAGTATACATCCTTGTTATTGTACAGCGTGTTTATTAAGTCTTCGTTTAACAAATTACCCTTAGAGTCTTTTCTTATAGTTAAGTTTGTTTTCTTTAAATACCCATCAGTAGCTAACTGTTCAAAAACCTGTTTAGTTGTTTTTAGAGTATTAGTATCTTCGTTATATTTGAAATATACACCAAGTTTTTGAGCTAGGCTTCTACCTTTGTTAATATACTCTTTTACAGCTTTTTTATATTTTTCACTTTTAAGTTGGTTTTGTATCTCTTCGTGCAAGTCAGGTAAACTTTGTTGTAAACCAGATATACCAGAAGTATAAATATATTTATCTCCTTCTTGCTTCACCATAAAACTACCAAATTGAGCTTTTCTATTCAGCTTTAATTCTATGTTTATATTTTTACCTTTAATAGTTAAAACTAAATCAGTTCCACTACTAAAACCACCTTCACTAAATTCCACGCTGACACCTTTGACCCCAGACTCTTTTATAGCTTTTCTAATAAGTTTTTCATACTTTATACCGTTGTTTGCAGCTTTTTCATCAGAATACAATCCAAACATCCAATATCTACCTTCAAAAACACGTTTAACAATGTCTCTTTGCATTGGAAGTAATGTTTCTACGTAATCGTTGAAAGCTTCTTCATCTTCAAAGTTGTTTATATTTAAAAGATTTGTTATTATTTTATTTAATTCTTTTTTATTACCTTTGATTTTAGGTAGTTTACCTTTTTTATTGTAACCATATTCTCTTTTTAATATGTCAGTTATTAAAACATCGGCTAAAGCTGAAGTACTAAATGAGACATTAACAACACTATCTAAAAATTCATTTTCATCAAAACCATACTTCTTTCTGTTATCTATTTCTTCAATTACTTTTCCGTTAGATTCTTTGTATAAATAAACACTATTTTCAAAAAACACTTTTGCATCAGCTAACTCTATGAGTTTAATATAGACATTGTTTTCGTCGTTAAATATTCTTTCAGATTGGTAAAACTTTTCACCTAAGGTATTAATAGTTTTGTATGTACCAGTAACATCACCTTTTTTATCATATCTTGTGTTTATTGTAGTCTCAACGTGTGTTCCCTTACTTTCATCAGCAATAGTATTTATCTCTTCAATTAAACGGCCATTTTCATCGTACTTTTGTTCTTCAGTTTCAAGAATATTTTCTTTTATTTCTAATTTTTTCGACCTTTCGTTTATTATAAGCTCTCTAGTATCAGGATTTGCAACATAAGTTATCTTTTCGATAGCACCACCATCTATAGTGTTTTCTGTAATTCTTTTTGAAATAAAAACTTCACCTGTTTCAGGATCCATTTGTTTTTCTTCATTTAAGTTTTTTAAGTGTTGTTTTTTGCTTTTATCTAACGGTTTCAAAGGTATATTTACAGAACCTCTATCCATTCTATCCCACCATTCCATTTTGTCACCATCTCTAAAAGAAATTAATTTACCGTTTTGAAAAGCTATTTTAAAACCATTACCTTCTTCATTATAACTTTTCCACAGTTTAAAAGCTTGACTCAGCTTTTCAGGGTCTTTATCAATTTCAGATACTGCTATCTCAAAAATCTCTTTACCTTTATGTGTGTAAGTACCTTCTATTTTAGCATGATACCCTGCTTCTTTGTAATCAGCGATCATTTCTTCAGCTTCTTCTCTAGATTCTGCTTCGTTGGTTTCTATGTAATCAGCCCCGTCAGATCTAGCCGCTAAGCACCAAGGGTTTGCTTTATAACCCCAATTAGTGTCAATAACTTTCCTTAAAGCTAACTGCCCTTTCTTAGAATCTTCAACATCATATACAACAACGCCTTCTTTTAAAGCTTTTTTATTTGAAAACTGTTCAACTTCGTCTGGATTTATTCTAGCGCCTTTAGTTTTAGCTTGATATCTCTCTATAAGTTCGTTAGGGTTTTTAACAGTGTATGGATCTACCTTATTTGCTTCACCCAACCTAATAGCTTCTACAACCTTGTAACCATCTTCTGGCATTATAACAAAGCCGTTAGCCATATAATATAACGCTAACTTCTTGTACTTAGCCTTCTTATTTTCTTTAACATTTAAAGCATCACCCCACTTTATTAACTCATCTACTTGTTCTCTTGGATTTTCTAAATCAGGTCTCTTATTTCTAAGTACACTTTCGTATTCGGCTCTAGCTTTTTTAGAAAACAATACATTACCTAACTGAGGTGTTTCAAAAGGAACATTTAAACCTAGGTCAGCTGCTCTACTAAACATAATACTAGATTTACCACCACCTATGTCAGCTAATAGTTTTTCAGGTGTTTTTCTTTCAGAGCTAAGACCTTCTTCTACAATTTTCTTTCTAATTATAGTATTAGCTACGTTAGTAGCATACATTTTAGTTAAACCTTGTAAAGCAGTACCAAATTCAGTTCTATTTTTACCTTTCATAGGTATGAATGCTTCACCAGCAGGTGTTATACCTATTTTTTTTTGTAACTCTTGTACTGTTTGTCTAGATATTTTACCTCTGTACTCAGGTTTTAATCTATATACTTTAGCTACTTGAGATGTTTTACCTTTACCTCTACCTGAAGGAGACGTTATTGCTCTACTTTTAGTGCCTTTGTCAGAACTTTTAGATTTTGGATCAATGTATGGTTCGTAAAACTCTTTAAGTAATTTATTTGATATACCTGTACTGTAACCTCTAGCATCTTCAGTTAAATCTATAGATCTACCTTGTTCATCGATAGTTGTCTCAAAAGGAGCAACATTGAATTCAGGCATAGTTTTTATAAACTTAACAGCATCATTGTAGTCTAAGAATAAACCTTGCATAGCTCTAACCTCAGCTTCACCACCAGTATCTTTACCGTAGTTTAAAGTTCTAGTACCTTCTATTCTTTCTGCTAGTTTTTGGAAATCATTTCTATCTTGATCAGCTTCAGGTTTAGCGTTTCTATCCCACATACCAATTAACTCAGCACCAACTTGACCAGAATAATCATCTTGTATTTTTCTATAAGTTAAGTTATCTAAGTCAACATCTGTTAAATCTATACTTTCTTTTATTGTTTCTACTTTATCTTTAACTTTTCTAAAAGTAGTTACATCTATAAGATCATCAACAGGTAATCCCATTTCAGCACTAGTAGTAGCATCGAAATCTGCTGCTCTATCAGCTATTATAGATCCAGCATAACCTTTCTCTCCAGCTTGAACATCTAAGCTCTTAGAACCTTCTATTCTACCTTTTAAAGCATTATCTAATATCTGTCCATATCTTAAAGGTAAGTTTTTATTCATGTAAGCACCAAAAGGTACTCTCTTACCGTCAACTTCAACCTTATATGATTTTATCAATGCTGATAATTCTTCACTAAATCCAGAGAAAAACTCATCATAACCTATTTTAAGGTTATCATCTATAGCTAGGTTTTTACCTGCAGCTGCTGCTCTTTTTGTCAAATTAGTTACAGCACCTAAGTTATTCCTACCTAACTTATCTATTATTTGTTTACGCTTAATAGGATCTTCTATATCTGAAACTTGATTAGCACCTAGTTCCAACATTTCATTAGCTATATCTTCGTTTATTTTAGCTATTTTCTTGTTTTTATCAGATACTGTTTCTTCAGATACTTCTTTTTTGAATTTATCTATAGATTGTTTTACTATCTTATCTTGATTCTCTTGAGCTTTTTTAGGATTAGTTGCTCTTAATTCAGCTTGCTTTAATCTCTCTTCTAATAAATCTAATCTTTGCTCGTAGTCAATGTCATCTATAACTCCGCTATATAAATCTTCATCTAGTTGTTCTATTTGATCTTTTATATCTTGTACGCTTAATTGAGTAGATTTTTTAACAGGTTTTACTTGAGTTTCCTTAGGAGCTTTTTTAGCTTTCTCTAATTCAGCTTCAAGTATATCCATTCTATTTTCGAAATCATAGTAGTCTATAGTTTGCTCATCATATTGTTCTTCTAAAGCTATAATTTCTTTTTGTATCTGCTCAACTGATTTACTAAGAGAAATAGAAGATCCTATAGCAAAGCTTTTAGTTTTACCAGCTAAAGAACCTTTAATCTTACCTTTGGAATAAGCTTTGTTGTAGTCTATTATAAAGTTTTTAACGTCGTCAGCGTTGTTGAATTTTATTTTCTTAAACCCAGCGTTTTGAAAAGATTGTCTAATAAAATCTCCAATTTTTCCTATAGTGCTTTTATTTATTTTTATATCTTTACTAGATAAAGCTTCTGAAAAAAGAGTAAACACCTCTTCATAATAACCGCTTTCGCTAAGATTTCCTTCAGCTAAATCTTCTTCGTATGTTTTTAATCTACTAATAAAATCATAACCTTGACCTGTTTTTTTGTTTATAGATTCTACTTCCTCTTTTAATAAGTTAGCAGCTTTTTTTAGCTCTTCAGGTTTGTTTTTAAACCTAGATCTTAGTAGTTTATGTAAAAACTCATGTTGACCAGTAGACACAACACTATTAGCAACAGCAGCTTCTTTGTTTACTATTAACAACTCTTTACCGTTTTTATCCACTATAAAAGCACCATATGAGTTTTTATTTGCTTCAGCAAATTCTTCAGACTTACCAAGCTCTAAAAGCTTTTCTTTCATTTTTTCTGCTGCTGTTCTACCATCAGAATCTTCAAAAACTATAGTTTCATCTACTCTTGTTCCAGATGAATTTAAAGATTTACTTATATTTTTTATATCCGCGTCAAACTTATTTCTTACGTTTTCCCTTATTGAGCCAGCTTCTATTTTTTCATTAATCTCGTTAATGCTTTTATCTATAGCTACATGAAAAGATTTATCTGTCTTAGATTTTTTATCGATAAGGTTTTTCTTTTTTATTAAAAGATCTATTTGATCAGAAGTAACGTTTTCAGGTGAAGATTCAATAGCTTGACTAACATCTTTAGCAAATTTCATAGCTTTTACTATATCATCTTTGACTTCAATGTTTTTAGATTTTCTAGCTATCTCTAATAAGTGAGTGTTTAAAGAGTTTATGTTTTCGTGTATTTGATTGTATACAAGCTTTTTTTGATTACTATAAGTATTAGCAGCACCTACTAAACCCATGCTACCACTTAGCATCAAAGTACCAGCTGTTAGTTGTATTTGTTCGTTTAAAAAGTCACTAGTTTTTGGTAGTGCTAATCCATAAGAAACGTCTGTTATCATGTTAGCAAAAGCATTTATCTCTTCCTCACCGTATTCTTTTAACACGTTAGTAGTAAATTCTTTACCAGCTGATATCACAGCTTGTTTATTAGCTGCTTTTTTCAAAGAGCCAGTGAAATTATCTAAAATAGCTTTACCTTTAACACCTTTTAAAAACTGTGTATCTGGCATTATCATTTGTACCATAGCTTCAGTAGCTGAAACTGTAGTTGCATAAGAGTTTGCTTTTAAGCCGTTAAAACCTTTAGCTTCAGCTTCTTTTTGGTTGTCAAGTATAGTTGCTCTAAAAGTAGCATCAACCATTATGATGTTGTTTTTTAGGGTTTGTGAAGCGTCTTTTAATACTTTACCTTTATTTCCAAACTTTAAATACGTATCACCTATAGCTTGTTTTATGTTATTGTATTTACCTTTCCTTACTTCGCTTATTAAGTAACCTGTAAATGGAACCATAGAAGCACCTAGCTTAGCATAATTTCTAGCTGAGAAATCTTTAAAGCCACCTTCTTTTTTTGTTATATCAAATTCCTCACTAGTTGATCTAGGTACCAATGTTTTATTTGACCAGTTATTAATAACGTCACTAAAAGCATCATAAGCTGAATAAGAGTCTTGATCCGTGAGCAAATCAGCGCTGTTTGCCATAGCCCAAGTAACACTACCGACAGTTGCTTTTTTCATTGTCTGATAAAAACCTTGAAGAACTTCACCTCCTAATATATCCGCGGCGCCATTCCAGAAACCTTCACCGGAATATTTTTCTCTAAACTTCTCTACTTTGTCTGTAAGCTTAAAGTTGTTTCTTAAAACGCCTTTAGCTACATCGAAACCAAATTCACCTTCTAATGATTCTACTTTTTGAGTTTCAATAGTTTTGTATTCATTATACTCTTTTACTATATTTTTAGATTCAGCTAATATGCTATTATATTGATTAACAGCATCGTTATAGTTATTAGCTTCTTCTTGAGTTAAGTCTTCTCTATTTTCTAAAGGATTAATAAAACTTTCAAGCTCTTTAAGTTTCTTTTTATTATTATCTAATTTAGACTCTACGTTAAACGTAGCTTTATCTAAATTATCTTTATAAGTTTTTATTCTAGTATCTATTATACTTGACTTAGACTCATTTATCAAGTTTTCTTTTTCTTGTAACGTGTAGAAACCACCAGCTAATTTCTGCAAAGATCTTTTATCTAACTTATCTAAAACGCTCTGCTCTACTTCATCGTTTAAGGAAATAACTTCATCAGCTTCTATGTCTTTATAGTAACTAGCACCTCTAAATACATTTAAAACATTAAATTCACTACCTACATCCTTAACAGCTTCTCCTGTAGCTTGTGTGTTACCAGTGTCTTTAATTAATTGATTTAAAGCATCGTTTCTTAATTTAAACTCGTCGTTTAATTCTAGATTTTTAACTTCGTTATCAACTTTTTTATCAAAAGATTTTAAACCTTGCTTAACATAATCTACAGCTTCGTTTGTTGCTCCAAATTGATCATAAGAAAATATTTCTAATTTTTTCGCAAGCTTTACTCTTTCGTCAGCGTAGTTTTTTATTTTTTTTCTACCATTTATTACTACTTTATTATAGTCTACTGGTTTAAATTTATCTAAAGGAGTTTCATAGTCTTCATCTGATAAATCCATTATAGAACCTGCTTCTTTGCCAGTTCTTTTTTTATAGTTTAATAAAGCTTGTTGATTAGATTCTTTGAATTCCAAAGAACCATCTACCAATTTGGATCCCATATCTTTTGACTCCACAGTTGGATCCGCACTCGCAGAGTCTTCGGTCTTTGCTGGTTTTAAGTAATCATCAAAGTCTATACCTGGTGTTTTAACATAATCTTCTGTAACTACAGGAGTGGCTATTTCTTCTACAACCGTAGCTCCTTTACCGATATCTGAGTTTAAGAAGTCTTGAACATCATCATCTTTAACTATAATGAATTTACCGCTTGATAATTTATACTTAGGCATATTATATTATTTTTTATTGTGGTTTGTAGATAAATGGATCGTCCTCTGAACCTGTCGGTTCTTTATCTTCTTTAGGTAATGATCCTGTTTCAACAAGTTTCAACAAGTCTTTTATTTGTTTAGGAGTCATATCTTCAGTTATAGTTACAGAATTATCAGCACCTTTAACTGATTTTGTTATATCTAACTCCTTCTTGCCATCAACCAATCTTTCACTAAGTACTCTAAAACCTTCTTTCTTTAAAGTTAGCTCTATTTTGTCAAAATCAACAGCCGCACCTGGAAATTCACCTTCTAAAGTTATATCCATTTCATCTATAAAAGAAGTGTCTATTTCTACTTTTTTATTAGATTTATTATTACTACCTGAATAAATGTTAGGTCTTTTTGTTGTTGTATCTTTTTCTAAGGTTTTGCCATAGTTTAATATACCTTTGTCTTTTATAAACTTGTTTAGATACAAATCTGTTATTTTATTTTTCGTATCTTCATCTATATTTTCAGTTGTTAAAACTTTAATTTCTTTACCGTCTTTATCTTTTAAAAGTTCACCTGATTTTAACATGTTGTTATAAAAAGACACTATACCATTGTCACCCCAAGAAGAAACATTACCTAAAGCAATAGGTTTTAATTTTTCTTTTAATTTTTCTTCGTTTATTCTTTCTTCAACTTTAATGCTACCATCTCTTTGTCTAACATTAATTTTATCTACAATACCTGGTGTAGGCATAGTTCTTTTTTTAGTAATTGGATCTATACCAAAAACATTACTCATTAGTTCTTCCGAAGCTTCAGTATCATCTGGTATTGCTGGTAAACCACCTGTAACACCATCCATATAAGAAACTAGCTCATCTTTAGTGTAGAATTTACCCTCATCACTCTCTTCACTTGATTTTAAAAATATACCAGTTCGCATATTACCGTTTTCATCAAACTGAGTTTGAAACTTTCTTTCTCCTTTTCTTTTATTTAAGAAAACATTTAAGTGATTTAACAATGTAGTATCTGCTGATTTTAAATCTAAACCACCTTTTTTGCCAGCTTTAGCCATGTACTCAGTAAAATCTTCAGATAACGCACCAAAACCAACTAGAGAAGTATTTAAGCCGTCAGGTATAGATTTTATTTGAGCTAATTGCTCTCTCATTTTTCTAAGCTCTTCTTTGTCAGTTATAGTTCCCAAATCTATAGCGTTTTTAATATCACTATACATATCAATCATATCGTATATAGACGATGTATCTAATGTAGGGTTATTGGCTTTTAACTTCGCGACACTACTCATCATAGCGTCTTCTTGCTTTTGATTGAAATCTACTATTGCTTTATTTCTAGCTTCTCTTGCTTCTTGCTCTTTTTCTAATTTATCTTGCTCAGCTTTATAGCTTTGAGCTACACCTGCAAACGTACTGGATATAACATTTTGTAAATTTCTATAATGTTGACCTGTTTGCGTATCTATTACTTGTTGTGGATTTCTATAACTCATTTTATATTAAACTTTTATTGGACTTCTATCAATGGTAAAACCAGGGTTAAAACCACCAGTAGCACCGCTACCACCTTTAAAAACTCCAGCTGAAGCCATACTACCAAAAGTACTTGCAACTCCACCAATAGCACTTGTTATTGCACCTGTTTGATCTGCTCTAGCTTGTGCTTCTCTAGCTTGAGCACCAGCTAATTGAGCTGAAACTCTATCTAACTGCTGCATTTCTCTAGTTTCTTGAGCGTTAAACATAAATTCTTTACCTCTAGCTTCTAAACCTTGTACTCTAGCAGTTTCTTGCATTTTTAATTGTTGAGCTTGTTGTTCACCTTGAGCTTTTAGTTTTTCGTTTTGAGCTTCTTGCATTTCTATACTAGCTGATATACCTTTTTTAGATTGTAAAGCTGCTTGAGCTAAAGCGGTTGCACCACCAGCACTAGCGCCTGTTGCCATTATAGTATCTAAAGTATTAGCTAAAGCTATGTCAGCTTGCTCAGCTTGCATTTCTGCTGCTTGAGTAGCTACACCTAGGTTTTCATAAGGGTTATCAATCATGCCAGATAAGTTTTCTACATTGGCATATGGATTTACTATTGCTTGTCTACTATTTTCTAGGCTTTCTAATTTATTGCTTAGTCTTTTCTTTTCAGCTGCTGCCGCTCTTCTAGCTCTTGCTGCTTGACTAGAACCAAATATACCTGACAATATTTGTGCTCCTCCGGTTATTAAACCCGCTGCTACTAATGGTATAGGCATTGTTTATATTTTTTAATGTTATTAATATTTTAGTAAGATGATTCTACAAAGTTAGATGACACAGCAAATAACTCTTTTAAACCACCAGGGTCTGTTGTTTGATCTGTAGATACTTTAACTGTGCTAAAATACCCTTTAACACCTGTCATGTTGTTACCCCATACAACTTCCCCAGGATTTACACCTGAGTTATTTATTAAGTCTGCGTGGTATTTATTTTCTTTATTATTAAAACCAACTCTATAAGTCACACCACCTTCTTGATAAGCTCCTTCGTTGTAACTGTATACAATGTTAGATTTATCACCAACATCGGTTATAAAACTTTCAACTTTCCAACCATTACTGCCTTCATAGTTTATTGTTTTAAAAACTTTAGATGCACTAACGTTTGGATTAAATACGAATTCTATATAGCTTTTAGTAGTGTCATAAGAATTATCTCCGTAAAAACTACCTCTATTAACGTCGTCACTATAGTGTTTCCATATTCTACCGTTTTTTAAACTATAGAAACTACCTCTAACACTGAACATTTGATCAGGTTTGTAAGTAAAGAAACTAGGGAAACCTTTAACATCCTCGTCAAATGATAACGTATTATAACTATTATTAGTTGAATTAATATTAGTCATAGTTGAAATAACATACTGCTTGTTGTACGTATCCCAACCACCTACTACAACGCCACTTAAACCAGATGTATCAATATTAGAAAATTCATCTCTAAAGTAATCACTCATACCGTATCTAGATATTTCAGTGATGCCATCCATTGATAATCTTATAACTGTATTTCTATCTCTATCTGTAAAATACTTTCTATATCCATAAACGGCAAAACTACCTGGATCTCTACTTATACCAAAATTACCAGCATAAGGTTGTATTGTGCCTATAGTAGTATTAACATTAGTTATACTACCTCCTCCTTCAGCACTATATATAGCGTCTTTATCTATTAAAGCTCTAGAAACTTTAGATTCTTGTAACACAATAAGGTTTGTGTCTTCAGAATATAGCTTTTGTATACTGCCATTAGCTGGGTCAGCTGATTTAGTTATTTCTTCTCCTACAGAAAATACATTAGTATTATTTATACCTGTTCTAGAATTAAATATGCCTGAGTATATTAAAGAATTTGCTCTTCTAAAACCTTTAGGCTCGTCTTCTACTACATAAGCTCTAACTCCAAAATCTACACTTGTATTATTGTATCCTCCTCTTATTCTAGATTCCTCTATCACCCAATTATTATCTACAATATCTGCACTATCAATAACAGGATACCCACCGTTAACAGAACTAGGTATACCTGTGGAACCATTCCAAGCTGGAGACTGAGTAGAACTTCCTCCACCTGATACATTTCTATTTGTTTTTCTAAGTAGAAAAGTGTTAAAATATTTAACTTCTATAACTGCTCCCATATAATTATTACTTATTTTTCATTCTTATTACACTATGGTAAATACATATCCACGAGTATCTGGATTGTCTGATGTAACCAACCCACTAAAGCCAGGAACCAAACAATCAGTAGCTTGACTTACAACTACGTTATTATTACTTCCAAGTATCCAACCACCGTTTAAAGGTGATGGACAAGATCCTTGACCAACGCTGTTAGTGTTATCTATTTCAACTGTAAAACCAAATGATAACATACTCCAAGTGCCTATGTAAGCATAATAACCTTCTAAACTAGGATCAGATGCACCTGTTACTTCTATTACAACAAAATTATACTCTTGAGGTAAACCACCTGAGCTATCCGTAAATGTATATTCAGTGACAGTTCCAATTTCTACAGAGTTGTTTATCGTTATAGTTATAGAATCTGTTAACCCACCAGCATCTTCAGTTTTTACAACAACGGTGTATATATCAGCAGGTAAATTACCAACGTTATTGTTTTGAAGAATACATGTTGATAATGAATCTGTGTTTGAAAAAGAAACGCGAAAATAATTAACAGTACCTGAATTAGCTCCAGATTGTGATTGTATAAACCAACTAATATCTTTACCTTTATTAGGACTGTTTGTACTAGCTCCATTTACAGATGTTAGAGTTGTTAAATTAGCTGTAGAACCATCTGTGTCTATGTTTAAGGTTTGATTAGGCGTCATAGTAGGCGCATCATTTGTTAAAGATAATATTTTATCTACTATAGATGTCACTGGTTGCTGACCTGGTTCCGTGATAGTTATAGAAAATCTAAAATCAAACTCTCTTTTTGAAACGTCTGAACCATAGAATATGTTATTTACAAAATCATTAGTTACCTTTATATTGTAAAAACCAGGATTACCTGATGGATCTACTTCATAAAAAGTAAAATAACTAGAAACATCTAGAGGTGTAGACTGAGTGTTTTTAACATAATCAAGAGTAAAGCTAGTTATCCAACCTGGAGTTATGTTAGCGCCTATAGAGTTAACAGGTGTAAACGAAGCATTAAATATATTGTCATCAACATCTAGTGACTCACTGAAAAAAGTATTATCAAAAGATGAAGAAAAATCTGTTACATAATTATTACCAGCAACAGATTCATTTAAGTCTTTTATTATGCCAGATGTAGAAGTTTCCCAAAATATATCTAATCTAGATACTACTGGATTAGTCTCTAAAACAACTAGGTTTTTCATAGAACCAGAACTTAAAGGATCATCAGCTATTATACCAAATTGTTCATTAGGATCTGAAGATGTTGTAACTCTGGCTAATAGTGGATTTGATTTAGCGTTTTGAAACATATATAGCTCTGAAGTACTAACTGTAGCATCAAATCTTTCTATATTGAAAGTGTCATACATATCCTGTATACTATCCACAGTAAAAAAGTTATTACCAGGGTAAAACTGAATATTATCATCACCTTGGTTTAAATTTAATCTATTAAGTATATTTACTCTAGGATATAAACGAACAGAACTTCTATATTGTTTTTGATCTGGACCAACTTCTGATAAATCTCTAGGTACTTTATTTATATTATCACTTTCTAAACTTATATAAGTATTATTGAGGTCTACAGTATTATTAAAAGGGTTACCTTTAACTGCGCCAGCAGCATATACGTTATAGTATTCTTGTTCGTTTTGCTTAACAACAATTTTATAAGAGTACCAACCAGTCGGGTTATAATTTGGACTATTTATATCGTCATTATATATACCTGTAATCCCACTAGGTATTGGGTCATTTAAAAGTATTTTTAAAGAATTACCAAACCAAGAATCTATATTATCTCCTACATTTTGATCTATATAAGGAGAAAATAAAGAAGATCCAGTGTATGTTGTATTTCCTACTGTTATTGCATCTTTATTGTTAGATAATATTACAGATGACTGTCTACCATATCTATCAGCTAAAACAAAACCAACTTGATATTCTCTATTTGTTTTTAAACTACTACTTGGATATTCAACAACACTAGTTCTATTTTCATTTAAGTTAAAATCATATTTTTCAGTTGCAGATACATTATAGTTTAAAAAGCTAGGTGGAGTTGGTTTATTGATATAGTTACCATAAACAACTCTATTACTTATAATTTCTTGAGCTAAAGCTTTTAATGGTACCTTATCATACACTCTAGTAACTTCGTTTGATGGTAAGGTTTTGTAAGGTTTTTTACCTAAATACTCATACTCTAAAACATTTTCAGTTCCAGTGAAGTTTTGATCTACTTCTATAGTGTCTAAAACTTGTAAAGCTAAACCATCAGATTCTTTAAGTATAATATCTATTTCTTGCACGTGAAATGAAGAATTAAAATTACTTTTAGTAGTAGGTAATGGTATTTGTAGATAAATCTTATTTACCTTGTTTTCCATGAATTTAACTATAGTAGATTGTATCGCTTGTAACTCATCACCAGTAGCGCTAGCATCTGGACCTACTATATCTTGATCTTTATTTAAGAAATAACCGTCTTGCTTAGGTATAAAACAAGATTGAGTAAATGGTGCTACTAAAGAGTATTCTCCATCATCAAACTTAAACCTATAGCTAAATCTAACAAATTTATCTTCTATAAAAGAAATATCACCTGAGTAATTTTTATCATAGTATGGATTAGCATTGAATATTATCTGAGTAACCGTTGTTGTTAGTGGTATATTAACGTTTCCAGTTAGAGTTACTGTAGGGTCAGTAAAAGAAGATATAGTTTCGTTTGTGTCTACAATATCTCCATTAGCGTCGATATAACTAACAGTAAAACCTTGCTCAAGTGTATTAGGTGTTACAGGTATGTTTAAGTTAGATATATCAAATGTATTAGAATTCACAACAGCTGCACTTATAGTAGCACTACCTCCGTTAGGTAAGTTTTTACTAACAACATCTTGCATAGTTGTTTCATAATTTAAAGCTGCGAGTGGACTTTCTCTAAAAAGATCTATACTTTTGAAGGGATAGAATTTAGCTACAGATATATGATCTTCAGTAGTATAATATCCTAGAGTTTTATCTACGTTTATTTTTCTAGGTTGGTTTCTATTATCTGTCCAAAATAATAGATTTTCTAATAAGTTAACACCAAATATAGGATAAGATTTATGGAAATTTAAAAAAGCGCCTTCAACTAACTTAGTAGCTGTATTTAAGTTTATGTCATACTTAAATATAATATTAACAGCGTTTGGATCATAAGCTCCGCTAGCATTATTATTATCAGTTAAAAAAACATACACTACACTAGTAGTGTTATCAGCAAAGTATCCTATAGAGTTTACATTAGGATTACCATCAGTTAAATCAGCAACTAAACTATTACCTAATATATTTTCCAAAGAACCAACATCAGAACCCTCTGACTTACTAACTTGAGAGTTTTGAGCATGTCTATATTCTCCTGACGGTATTAATCTACTGTCAAGATCTTTATTCATTTTAGACTTTATAAAAGCGTTTTTAACTTCATTCATTTAATTCTAGTGTTTTATCCATTTAGATTTTCCTCTCATAACTTGAATCAACTCATTTACCTTTAAGTTAGATAATCTTATTTTAGCATTTCTAAGCTTTGCACTTTTTTCTCTTTTAAGTCTATTAACTATATACTCAGGTTGGTTAATTCTAGAAGCAATAATAGCATGACTTATATAAGCATACATAGCTTCTTCAGCTAGTTTAGGCACTCTAGTATTTTCGTTTGTAGATAAACCATCAGATATGTATTCTAGTATGATTATCTTACCAACTAGATCAGATGAAAAAGAAAACTTACCTTCTCTTTCGTTTATTGTGAAGTAGCCATTTACATTAGCATTTTGAGGATCTAAACCATATAGTTGACCAGCTCCGTAAGAGTTTTCACCATAGTAGTAGTCCCAACTAAATTCAGTGTTATTAATATAATCTTTTCTATTTTTTAAATTATTTTCAGCCCATCTTTCTTCAGTTATAGAAGTACCATCAATGTTATCACCATCATTATCTTGTATAGGTATACCTTTGTTATCTTGTAGAGGGTTTTCGTAAGGGTTACTAGTTAATTTAGTTGGCATTATTATATGTTTAACACCTTGATCATCTACCCAGTATAAGTTAACATAGTTTACGTAGTCCTGAGGTATAGCCACACTTAAACTGTTTGGTATTGTTAGTTCTTGAGAGTTTACACTTTTTAAAGTGTCATAGCTAAACTCTTGCATTGCTCTTTTAGCGTGAAAAACAACATCAGTTCTTTTTACACTAGGTATTAATTTACCAACACCAACGTAAGCAACAATAAAATTATTTATAATGTCGTTAAGCTTGGTATAAGCGTATGATCCGTAGTTTTTCTCTACAGCGTCTCCATAAGCTTTATCGTTGTAAGTAGAACCGTAATTACCACCATCAATTCTTTTTAACTGTACTGTTATATATAAACCATCAGCTGGTGCCGATGTGAATGTAATTTTGTTACCAACAACAGAATAACCAGAAGTAATTTCAGACCAACTATCAGGTAAACCATTAGCACTAGTATATAACTTGAAGTTGTTGTTAGCGTAACTAGTAACACTAGGATCAGCACTATACCATACTAAATCAGTGTTAAATGTTGTAGTAAAAGATGTAGTAGTACCATCACCTTTAAATCCTTGAGCACCTTCATAGTACTGCCTGTTGTTTTCTTGTATTAATGACATTTACTAGCTTTTTTGGTTTATTTCGTTTTGCTGTATCTCAGAAGCAGCTACTTGTATTATTTGAGGGTCTCTAACTATAACACCAGAGTATAATAATATCCTTGTTATTACCTCAACTTGTTCAGAAGCATTTAACTCTATTTGTGTAGAGGTAGATGCATCGTAAACATATTGACCTAAGTTACCTAATTGATAACCCCATACAACGTTTTTAGGTTTTCTTACAAAACTAGTAGAAACACCAGACACTATACTCACAGGTCTTATTATTATCTTATTGTTTTCATAAAGAAAAGTAGGAAAATCTTTAGTAGATGCTGTTAATGGAGATCTCTCAATGTTGTAGAAATCATTACGTTGTAATCTCTGTAGTTCTATAGGAAACCCAACGTTTGGAGTGTATACAGGTGTACCTAATCTATAAAATGAAACTTGACCATTAATTGGCTCAGATCCATTATATATAACAGTGTTACCATCTGTATCAGTAGTAGGTAAATTGAATTTACCTGAATTATAAGTACAATTACCTTCAGTTTTAAATATAGATATTTTTTCATCTATATTCATTTGCCTATCAGCGTAGTCGTAATCAGTTTGTGGCACACGTAGTTGTTGATTAATGTCATCAAAATATTGTTCAAATATATCTAATTGAACTTGAGTAGCTGTTTTATTAAACTCGTCCGGTGTAATATAACCTCGCTGCTCTTTATTTAGTATAAGTAAAACTGTTTTATATACCGTATCTACGTTTATCGCCATTTTTTCTGTTTTAATATAACCGGTAACAAATTGTCACCGGCTATAATTACTATTACTTGTTTTTATAGATTTTTCTCTATAGATCTATAAATCTCAACACCTTCATCTGTTTTTAAGAAAGCTGCAAATGCAGAGTAAGGGTTTTCATCAAAAGGTACACTCATTAATTTTCTACCAGTTGATCCCCATGTAAAGGTTCTTTGATCTTGAGACAACTTAATAATGTTAGCTTCAGCAGCTTTAATAGCAAAGTTTCTCAATTGAACATTGTCATCATTCGCTAATTCTAAGAATAAGTTAGGATTTTTTCTAGCAAATAGTAATAAATCTCTTTTAATCTCCTTAGAACTCATAGAATTAACAGATGAGCCATGTTCTACTCTCATTATAGCTTCAGCTTGATCTATTTCCATTGATCTTGCAGCTGTCATAGCGTCTATTTGTAGATCTAAAATATCTAATTCATCTTCCGCAACTTCAACAGGGCTAAACTCTGTGTATATTCTATTTTTTAACGGATGATATAATGATAATAATTTTTGTAAATTTTGTTTTTCTTTTGGTACAATTAAAGTACCATTTGAAAATATAATGTGACCTAATGTAGCTTCTCCCTCTTGTTCTTTTTTAAATGGTGAAGCTTGATTTGTCGCATATCTTATTTCTTTTTGTTCACCAGACTCTTTATCAAAATACAATAAAGCATGTTTTGATGTATGTCTAGATGGTATTGTATATGTTAATGGGCTAATGCCTCTAGTTAAAATATATGTTCTATCTTTTATTTCCCAACTTGGTTTTGCTGCTTGTGCAGGTTTTGCACTAGTTGTTTTTTGAGGAGCAACCTCAACTTTTTTTGCTGTAGCTTGTTTAGCCATAATATAATAAAATTTAATAGTTTAATAAGGGTAATATTTACCCCCGTCAGTTCAACGAGGGTAAGTATTACATGTGAGTTATACTCCTTGGAATAATACAAAGTTGTTAGCACCTTGTACGCATAAACATCTTTCAGATAAGAAGTTTACTTCCATAGCATCTAAATCAGAAGTGAAAGCTCCACCAGCAGAACCAGTTAACCAAGTTTTCATTCTTCTATCATCAGCTTGAGAAGCTCTATATCTTACGTGTAAGAAAGGACGTCTAATGTTAGTTCCTAAGATTTGATCGTAAACTGTAGAAGTTCCAGCAGGTACTAATACACCTTCAACACTTGCAGTAGCTCCTTGGATTGCTCCACGAGTAGATGCATCGTTTAAGTATTTCCAATCAGTTTTATAGAAGTCATAAGAACCTCTTCTGAAACCAGAGAAACCTAAGTTTAAAGCCATATCTTCTGAATTCTCAAATAATCCATAAGCAGTACCTCCGTTGTTTCCAGCAGAAATATCAGATAACATGTCATCAAAATCTAAAGCAGTTTGTCTGTTTAAGAATAACATGTTCTCTTCAATAGCTCCTTGAGTATCTAAGTTTTTTAAGATTTCATCAAAAGCAGCTAATCCAGTAGCAGCAGTAAAACCAACGTTTACATTACCTCTTTCTTTGATAGCAGCAAATAAACCTTGAGTACCTTTTACTCCAGCAGCTTCAGCTCCAGAAGAAGCAGCAGCTTTTTCACCTTCAACTACAGACATTTCTAAGTAATCTTCGAAACGTAATCTAGTTTCAGACTCAGCTTTTAAATACCATAAATATCCAGAAGCACCATCTTCAGTAGCTACTTCAACCCAACCGATTTGAGCCATATCAGATCCAGAAACTACATATTTATTTCTGATAATGATAGGAGAGTTAGAGTGTTGAGTAAAAGAAGGAGTTATAGATTTGTAACCATTAACATCAGTAGCTCCAGTAGAGTTAGCAATGCTAGATCCTTTTCCATATTCAGAACCGTATACAAAGATTTTTAATCCTGTAGCAGCTAAAGCACCAGTGTTAGCAGCAGTATAAGGAGCAACCTCAATAGTAGCAGTAGAACCAGTCTGAGAAGATTGAGTTACTAAAGCTTTTAATTCTAAACCAGCTGGATCTAAGATCACAATAGTTTGGTTTTTAGAAATTACGTTTTCTACAAATGCATCTCCAGAACCACCAACTGTAAAAGTTAAAGTGTTAGTTCCGTCGTTAGCTACATCGTTGTAAGCAACGTGTAATCTATTTTGTTCAGACCAAATTACTTGATCAGAAGTCATTGGCATTTCAGCACCAACCATACGTAAGAATCCAGATAATGTTCTGTTTCCATAACGCTCTACTTCTTGCTCGTAGATCTCTGGTAAATACTGTTGTGCGAATGTGTTTGAATCTCCAGCTCCTGAACCACCATTAAATGATAAGAAGTTAGATTCTAAAATTTGTTGTTTTTGACTCGGTTTAATTGAACCGAAAGCAGGACTTAAAGCCATAATTTTTAATTTTTTTAGTTAAATTTTCTTGTTTTTATTTTTAGTTTCGAGGAATCAAGACCACTAATTGCTTTAACTTTTATTCCATTAACAAAAACATTGCCGCTTGCATTTTGCCTTGGCTCTGTTGTAATGTTTTTAGATTTAGCAGCAACTTCTTTTATAGCGTCAGCTTTACCTTGCTCGTAAAAGTGTTGTGCAATAGTGTCGGCATTTCTTGCAGCATAGAGAGCTTTATGATACCCTTTAGTATCTGATATATTACCATTTTTGTCTAGGAACCTACCTATAAACGTGGATATATCTGATTGCTCTTTAACTACATTATCAACATTTTTTACTCCATACCTAAATTTTTTCTCACCTACACTGAAATCAAAACCTTTAAAATCGTTGTTTAGTAAGTTTTTAGTTTTTTGTAAAAACTCTTGATGTTTTTGTTTAGCAGTTTCTTGCTCTTCATTGTATCTATTGAAAAAGTCCATAGCTTTTTGTTGGTCTTGAGTTACGCCTGGTCTCAACTTGATCTCATCGTAATATTTACTCTTAGTTTCCTCTAAAAAGTTTTTGGCTTTTGCAATTTCTTCTTTGTACGCAATTTTTGCTTTGCGTATTTCTCTTTCATCGTCAAGTTCTTCATCATATGAAAAATCTTCTAAGATGATATTAATATCCTCATCGTCTAAATGAGGTTTTGTTTTTTTGTAATATTCTTTTAACAAAGCGTTTTCATTAACATTAGAATAATCACGGTTTAATCTAACGTAATCTTCTAAAGTACCTCCAGTTTCTTCCATAAAAGATACGAGCTTTTCGATGTTTTCTGGTAACTTAGTTCCAGATTTTTCTTGACTATCTAAAGCTTCACCTAACTCTTGTTCTAAATCTTGTACTTCTTCTTCAGTTATTTCTGTAATTTCAGCGACTTCATTTTGAACGGAGCTTTGTTGTTGTGATACTTCTTCAACCACTTCCTGTACAATTGGGGTTGGTTCATCTGTAACCACGTTTGTTGTTTCTTGCTCTGTATCGGCATTTGGTGTTGTTTTTATTTCTACTTTTGTAACTTCAGGAATAACTTCACCTTGATCTTTTGGTGTTTCGTTAGGTATTTCAACTCTTGTTATTTCATTTTTTTTACCTAAGTTTTTAGGTTTTTTAGGCTTAGACTTTATTTTAAAGTCTCCTTCTTGTTTTACTTCTGACATAATATAATATAATTAAATAATTTGTTTTTATTTTGGTTCAAAAGATCCTAAGTCAAATCCACCTAAAACATCATTACCTGATGATTCAAAATCTTTAGGCATAGTATCATTTTTTCTTTGATCTATTAACTGAGATTGCTGTGTAGCTTGTATCTTAGTTCTTTTATCTTTTCTATCTTCTTTTTCTTGCTCTTTATTCATTTGAGCATTTGCTGTAACTTGAGCTAGTTGCATTTGATAGTTAAACTCCTCAGCCATTAATTGTTTCTTTATCTCAGCTTCTTGTTGCATTTGCTGTATCTTAAACTGAGACTTACCTTGCTCTATCTGTAACTCGGTTTCAGCCATAGCTTGTCGTTTTTGAACTTCTGCCATAGCAGCTTTTTCAGCAGCTTCAGCATTCGCTTGAGCTTGTGCTTGTATATTTGCTTGCTGTTCTTCTAATCTTTGTTTTCTTTTAAGCTCTTGCTTATGTTTTAAATATTGATTAGCTAGTTTTATATTTTTAATATCTCGTATATCTATAGCGTCACTTAAATCTATACTCTGCGTCTGTAAAGCAATTTGTATATTTTGCTCTAACATCTGCTTGTCTTCTTCATCTGGTTCTAAATCTAAGAATATACCAAACTCATGAAGGTTTAATTCAGATATTTCTTCTAATGTCGCAGTGTTAACAGAATTTATAGCATTCATTAAAGCGTTTTTAGTTAGAGGGAAATCTAAAGCGTCAGCAACTCTTAAACTTATATTTTCACATGTTCTTAATGTAATGTACATTAAAGATTGTAATATATGTTTTGTAGCAGTATTAGAATTAGCAGCGGCTAACTTCTGTAATCCTACTAAAGAATCTTTAGCTGGCATACTACCATCTCTAGCTTCATTTAACCCAGTAACATCCCTTATCATTTGTAAATAATACTGATAAGTCTGTATTAATGCTTGTATCTTATTAATTCCAGATGATGATTGTAATTCTTGAATAGGTACTTTACCTCTGTTAGGATCACCGTCTTGAGTTAAAGATCTACCAACTATACTACCAGTTTGGAAATACATATTAAGAGCTTCTTGTGCATTGTATGATGTTCCATTACCTAAGTCAACCTCAGCTAAACCATCAACGTCTACAAATACACCATCAGGAACCATTTTAGATAAAACTTGCTGTATCTTTAAATGTGTTATCTGAATCATATCAGCAAAGCCAATACACTTACTAACTAAGCTATCAATACGACCTTTGTACATTCTAGGAGCAGAAATACAATAATTCATTTCAACTCTAGTTTGATCACTGTATGGTCTAGTCATATTTTCAGCTAGCTTCCATTCTAACATTTTGTCTTGACCAAGAATCTTAGCACCAGAATATAAAACTTCAATAGATCTACTAACCTTTTCGAAATTATCGTTTTCTGGCGGGTTAAAAGTATCTGGTTTTTCTAAAGCTTTTTCTAAGCCTTGATCAGTTTTCTTTATTTTAAAAACTTGATTAGAGTACGTTTTATATTCAAAGTATAAAACTTGAACATTATCATAGTTATCGTCTTGACCACTATACTGTCTATTGTAACTAGATACTGGAGATGTTTTTTGTATTTCCTCTAAGTCAGAGTCTGTAAGATGTGAAAATTCTTTTTTAAGTTCTTGTAAAGAAACACTTTTAACTTCACCAACGTAATATATATCATCAAAGTTAGGATCTTCTGTATATGAATAAACTAAATTAGCTGGATCAACGTAATCTACAGTAACACCCTCTGATAAATTAAAACTAGTTTTTGTAGCTCCAATACCTAATATAGTTAAATCTTGAGCAACTCTCTTTTTTATTTCTTCATATCTATTAAACTCTAATACGTTATCTATAACCTCTTCTTCTGCTATCTCTATACTTTGCTTGTAGTTAAGTTGTATATATAAGTCTAAATCTTCTCTTGTTTCTGGTAAGTTATCAGGATCATTACTCGCGTATAAGTCTAAACCTACCTTTTGTTTTAATTCTTCTAATAATTCTTTAGCTTGAATATCTCTTAATACGTTAGCGGCAAAATCTGTTTTCTGTTTCATAGCAACTGGATCAGTTGCAAATGTTTTTATTTTGTAACCTTTATCAACCATACCGTTAACTACAATGTCAACGAACTTAGATAAAACAGCAACAGGTTGCCAATCTAAATTAAGATAAGATAAATCACCATTAACAGATAATTCATCTTTATATTTTTGAACAGATTGTTCTCCTCTAGCATATAAACGTAATCTATGAAAGTTTTGCCAGTTATTACCAAACCTACCACCAGCACCAGAACCACGGTCACCACGAAACCATTCATTTTCTATAGCTCTACCTACTTCATAACCATATTCTAGAGTTTGCTTTTCTGCATCAGGTACTACCTGACTAGGGAAAGAACTATTTACACTTTTATAAATCATTTATTATATTATTTTTGAAGTATATCCTTTGTTGTCGTATTTCTTAAAATTTAAAACAGGTTTACTTTTGTTTTGTTTGTACACCGGTGTGTATTTATTTTTATTACAAGCCATTATAGCTAAACCAGAACTTATAGTTGCATCAAACTTTGTTCTATTATTTATATCAAACCTCGACCAATCTTCTAATGTTCTTTGAAAATACATTTGACCGTAACCTCTTTCAGTTGCACCTATAAAATCATTTATATAAGATTCTATAGCTGCAGCGTGAGCTTGTTTAATATCTTCGCTAGAGTTAGGTATTCCACCTATTTCTTTTTCTGTAACAGATAGCTTTGAATATATTTTATCTGGTCTATTTATTGAAAATCCTCTGTAACCTCTTCTTTTAAAATAATACAAAAGTCTAGGTTTGTTATTTTCAGCTAGTATTGGCATTCCATAAAAAACACAAGCCATTAATATATCTTCAAAAAATATCTCAGCAGTTTGAGGTCTAGCTATGTACTCTAAAAAAAACATATTAGCAGGAGCATCTTCCATACTAAACTTAGTTAAACCGTGTAAAGAACCTTTAGAACCTCTACTATCTACAGTACCTGATATATCGTAACTATCACAACCAAAAGCGCCAACATGCTCGTTACCAGGGTATTTTACGCCATTTTTAATTATAACTTTATTCTGTAATTCAGCTTTAGGGATCCAAGTAACTAAAAATCTACCATCTTTGTTAGGTATAAACTGTACTTTAGTATCTTTAACTCCATTAACCCATTGAAAACTACCTGCAGTAACTTGTTTACTATTGTTTAAGTCTTCATTATAATCTATCTGTTCGTATATTTTAGTTAAATTAAACAAAGATAGTTTAGCCTCATCTCTAAAAGCGTGTTTTTCCGTTCTTGGAAACTGACGATAGTATTCGTTTAATCCGTCTTGATCATTTTTTAATCCTTCAACTTCGTTTTCCCAATGTTCTATAACTCCTTGAGATATAGTATCACCGTTAGAATCTAAAACCTCCCCTTTTGGTTTATTGAAGACTGGTACGCCATAAGCATCAATGAATCCTTCGTAGTTCCATTCCATAGGTATGAACAAACTATATAATCCTGAGCTAGTCTGGCCATTGCGGTTTCTACTTGTGACGTCTGATGCATAATATAATTTTTTAAAATTCTTACCTCCTTTATCTAAAGCGTTTGATGTTGAACCCATCATACACTTACCAACAATTCTACTACCTAATCGCAAACAAGTTTTTGTAACTCGCCAGTTATTTAATATGTTATCAGGTCTCTCCCATTTACCACTTTCATCATGAACTAGTAATCTTAGTTTTTCACCATCATAAGAGTTATCACCTGTGTTTTTCCAGTCAATTGTTGTATCTAATCCGTCTAACTCTATTTCTTCAACACCTTCGTTTAGTTTTCTTCTAGTTAATTTAGAAGCTGGAACTCTATAAGCTAATTCAGTTTTAGGTCGATCCATACCGTCTTGTATCGGTTTAAAAAAGAATGGATAGTTTATACTAATAGGTACAACCTTATCTGTAAACATTTTCTTTGCATCAGCACCAGATTTAGATAATATACCGAATCTAGCATCTGAAGACATTGTGGCTTGATTAACTGATTCTGACGAAGACATAAAACTAAATCCAGAACGTCTGTTCTTCAAATAGCACATACCATAACATCTAATATCAGCTTTACAAGCTTCCCAAAATATAAAAAACAATCTATTTGATTCTCTAAAGTCAGCATAACCAACATCTATTTTGGACCATTGTAAGTACATATAGTGTGTACCAGTTAGGTATGTTGATTTTCCGTTGTTCTTAAACCAAAAACCTTGTTCACGTCTATTGAACTCTGTATCTATATAATCATACCAACTTTCTTTGAAATCATCACTTCGCTTCTCCCAATCGAAAACGCTTTTAATTCTAGAAAGTTCCTTAGGGTATTCTAACCTCTTCCACATCTGTTCTTTTTTAATATCAGAACAGCTGTAAACTTCTTTAGGTGCTTTAGGTAGAGCTATTTTTAGATTTTGTATTTCTATAACTTCACCTACAGTTCCGTCTTTACTTATTATAACAACGTCGTGTTCAGCATCATAACCATACTTCCACTTCTTATATCTGTTGTTTCTTTTTAATATAGAAGGCTTTATGTGTTCTTTTAATGTCTTTACAAGAGTTTGTTCGTACATTACTTAGATCTTCCTTCTGCAAAACCTCTAAACACTTTTTTGTTCTCAGTATCTTTAGGTTTTTCTTTTAGTAAATTCTCTTCCTCTTCTATACGGCTCAATATTTCAAAAGCATCGAATATAGCTAGTTTTTTAGTAGCGGCTGCGTTTTTTAATCTATCAGCACTTATGTCGTCATCAGAATCTACAATAGCTTCTTTAGCTACTTTTATAAGTTCCTCAACTGCTTTTTGCCCAGCTTGGATTATATTCTTCTTCGTCTCCTTTGTATTCATGCTTTAATAAAATATCATTTGATTCCATACAGTAAACTCTCATGCCATCTATAACAAACTCAAACTCTCTATTTTGTTTATAGCTGACTAAGTCTCCCTCGGTTATTTCTAGATCTTCTAGCGAACTATTACCGATTTTTAATATACCAATACATTTTTGCTCTTTATCTAGAGAGAATGGATCAGTATTTTTTATAGGCATTACAAAACACCTATTACCTACAGCTTTCCATTTATCTTTACTTTTGTATAGATAAATTTGATCTGGTTGACAGAAGTATGTATTATCTTTGAATAGCTTACTACTGTCTACAGCTTTACCCTTTTGATTGTAATATCTTCTGAATACGTTATGATGTATTACTATTATATCACCTTTTTTTATAGGTGATTTAAAAGCTGTTGGTGTAGATATTACTATAGCTTCTCTGCTAATGAATTTAAAGTTTTCTATGTTAGAGTTTGTAATTAGTTTTTTATCACCAATTTTAACTTCATTATCGTATCTACCATTAACTGGTTCTACTATAAAATCAAAAACACTTCTCATTAATACTCTAAATCATACTCAACAGATATTGCCATGTTAGAATTAAATTTCTTCCATGGCATTACCTCGTTGTTTTTCTTAATGTATATGTTATAAGAGCAATCAGATTCGTCATAAAGTATACTGCATATTTCGTGTCCACCATAAACATTTTGGTTAACTGAATAATGCATAGCTTCGTTCTTATAATCCGCGCCTATGCTTATTTTTCTTATAACAGTAGACATTTTTACTAATCTTTAACTTCTTCAGCTTCTTCAACGATTTCCTCGTAAGTACCATCTTGTAGATTAATACTGACTTTACCGTATTTGTTTTCTAAAGCTTTTTTATTTTCTTCAATTTCTTGATCAACTCCAGCTAAAGCGTGTAATACTTGATGTTTTTGAGATTCTAACACCCCAACTTGAAACACAGCTTGATCTTGTTTACTTTTTAAACTTACTAACTGTTTTAACTCTTCTTCTGTAATCTTGTTTTCCATTTGATTTAATTTAATTGTTTTCATTTATTTATTATTACCTGATTTTTTATTCTTTTCCCAAGTCCTACCTACAAAGTATGCTCCATATACGGTTATTAATAAAGATTGAAATATAGGCACATATTGCTCTGCTACTTGGAATCCTCCAATATTCCCGTCAAAGAAAGCTAAAATAGTAAAAACAAACGTTAAAAACACTAAAACCAAAGGTCTAATGTTTTTAGACAAGAAACTATCACTAGCCATATCAGCTTTCCAACGTTCGGTGACTTGCTCTTGAGCATCACTATCAGCTTTTTCTAGTATTTCTTGTATTTGTTTTTTAATTAAAAGTTTTTCTTCTTCTGTAGTAGTAAGCTTATCAATAACGCCACCAATATCTTTAATGACACCACCGGTAAGCCATTGAAATATTTTTTTCATTTACTTTTTATTAAGTTTTTTACCAGGTATATCACCCATTTTTGTTGGATCTTTTTTATCGCTAGGACCATCTGTCATATACGCTGGAGACTTCATATTTAAAGGTATATCTTTACCTGTTTTAGGCATATTACCTCTACCTGGTTTCATTTTAAAAGGACTTTTCATTTCTTTGTTTATTTATTTATAGTTATTTACTCTTAGCGTATGCTTCTTTTTCCCACGGAAGTCTTCTGTTACCTTCGTCCATGCTTTTTCTAGAATACTTTTTACCTTTCCAGTAAACGTTTTTATCATCATAAGTTAAATCTCCTCTATTGATTTGATCTACGTGGATTTTTTCGTGATCAATTACTTTTTTCTCTTGTAAAGGTGAAAGATTTTTATTTATAAGTATAGAACCATTTTTGTTGGCCATACCTAAAACACCATCTTCCATATCAACTCTATATATAGGCGTGTTATCTATTTTCTTATCTGAACTCCTTAGTTTAAAAGCCATATTACCATTTAACTTTGTTAGCCCAATACGCTGCAGACATTTTACCTTTCTTAATGTTTTTAGCGTGTCTAGCTTGAAATGATTTTCTTCTAGCATTAGATTTAGCATCTTTCTTTTTTCCAGCACCACTAACTCCTGCTTGACCAAATCTAATTATTTTCTCCTTACCGTTTTCACAAGCTTTTACCACATGCGACTTACCACCACTTACTTGAGCTTTTGGCTTGTTACAAGGCATTTTAGACTTGTCTACTTTTAACAAAGGACTTTTACTTGACTGAATGTAAGGCATAACTCTATCCTTTAGCTCTACCAGTTATAGGACCGTTCAATTGCCCACAACCACAATCACCAACGCATCCACAAGGTTGCATTACTTTTAATTTCATACCTTTTGCTCCAGAGCTAGATCCTTTTGCGTGAGGTCTACCCGCTTGACTTAAAGGTCCGTCCCATAAAGTATTTTCACCTACTTGTCCTTGTGCTTTTTGTTTCATATTTTCCATATTTTTATTTTTTATAGCTTCCGCAACTCTTTTTAAAAAAAGGCGTATTTTTACCTAGAGATTGTTGTCTTTGTTCAATTGTACCCATAACCGCATTACCAATACCTATACTTTTATCTCCAAAAGGAGATACTAAACTAGAAGGCTGTGGTGGTGTTACAGTATACTCTACTGGATTACCAGTTAATGGATCAATTTTATATTGTTCATTCATAATTATCTATTTTTATCCCTGTTAACGTTTTTTATTGATTTTATTAATACTTTATCTGTGTATGTCAAGCCTTTCATAATACTATTTCTTTTAGTACTTGTAGGAATATCTTCATGTCCTAGCATTATTCTGTATATTCTACTTATTAATTGTTTACCTTTAAAAGAAACTTTATATATATGGTACTTTTGCGTAGTTCTATTTCTTTTACGCCAAACCGTTATCCAACCTTCTTTCAACAACCTATTCCATCTCCTATTATCCCAACTATAAGAATACGTACCTGTTTTAAAATCTTCTTTAGTAAACATATCTGTACAATCAAGATATATTAAAAGCTCTATATCAGCATCACTTAAGTTATTATTTCTACAAGCCCATTTACGTATTATTCTATAATGTTTTAAAAGATTAATATCTCTTATGTCACTAGCTTCTAACCTCATAAAACGACAACAACATCTCTAAGCGTAATCACATAAAAAACTTTTTTATCAATTTCTATTCTATGACCTGCATGCATATCGTAATAAATAGAATCACCACTTTTAACACCTTTAACCAAGTCACCACAGTTTACAACTGTAGCTTGTTTATACCTAACATCTTGCTTTTGACTATTAGCAAGTAGTAAGCCACCCTTAGTTTTTGATATAGCCTCTTCTTTAATCTTCTCGATTAATATATTATTACCTACCGCTTTCATCACCAACTCTTAAGTTATTAATAACACAATCTGTAGATAATATAGTTGTTGCTACAGAAGCAGCGTTTTTTAAAGCGCTTTTAGTAACAAGTAAAGGATCTATAATACCGTTTTCTACCATATTAACCATTTCACCAGTCATTACGTCAATCCCTAAGCCATTATATTTTGAAATAGACATATCAACACCAGCGTTTGATAAAATCTTCTTAAAAGGCGCTAAAATAGCTTCTAACAACACTTCTTCACCTATGTTATTAGGTTTAACATTTGACCAAGCATCTAAAAGAGCAATACCACCACCAGCTACAATACCTTCTTTTACCGCTGCTTTTGTTGCGCATATAGCGTCTTCAACTCTATCGGATTTTTCTTTTAACTCTATTTCAGAGTTTGCACCTACTTTTACTACAGCAACTTTACCTGATAGTCTTGATAATCTTTTTTCTAATCTAACAACTTCACCAGGTGCTTTAGCTTCTTTTAATTGTTTTTTAACTTCTTCTATAAGCTTTAATACTTCATCTGTTTCAGTGTTAACTTGTAGTATTGTTTCGTAATCACTAGTTATACTTTTAGCGCATCTACCAAGTAAGTCTGGATTTATTATTTCTAGATCATCACCAAGGTCTTCATTTATTATTGTTGCACCAGTTAAAACAGATAAATCAGATAAAGTATCTTTTTTGTTAACTCCATATGTTGGAGCATCGATAACGTTTACCTTGATATTTCCTTTAACTTTATTCATAGCTAAAGTCGCTGTTATCTTAGGATCTAGGTCACCTATTATTAAAAGAGATTTGTTATTTGATATAACATACTCTAAAACAGATTGTATTTGTCTAATAGACTCAACAGGTGATTCAACTAGTAATACTAATGGATTCTCTAATTCAGCAACTCTTTTTTCATTGCTAGTAACGAAATGAGAATTTGTAATACCTTTTTCATATTGAACACCATCAACAAGTTCAAATGTTGTATCCTCAGTGTCAGTAGGTTCCATTACTACAACCCCATTATCGCCGGCAGCTTTAAAAGCTTCACCTATTACTTTTCCAAGTTCTTTGTCATTGTTACAACTTATAGCGGCTACATCCATTAACATGTCTCCACTAACTTCTATACTTTGATTTTCTAAGTATTTTATTACTTTTTCTACGGCTGAATCAATACCGTTTTTTATTAGCCTTATGTTGTTCTTTTTAGAAGCTTCATAAGCCGTGCTTAATATTGAGTGTGCCAGTACTGTAGCTGTTGTTGTTCCGTCTCCAGCTTCTTTCACAGTTTTTCTAGCAGCTTCTTTTAGAAGCGTAGCACCCATATTTTCAACAGGATCTAATAAGATTACAGAATCAGCAACAGTTACACCGTCTTTTGTTATAACAGGTTTACCGTTTCCGTCTTCTAAGATCACACATTGACCACCAGCTCCTAAAGTGGAGCTGACGGCTTTTGTTAATTTATCTATACCTTTAAATATTTTAACCTTGGCATCATCACCAAAGTTAAGATTTTTAACAATCTTATCTGACATATTTTATTTAATTTAATTTTATTTCGTGTATTTTTTATTATTACACGGTTTGTGTCAAAATTACTCTTGTTCTACAGGAGCTTCTTGCTCAGGAGCAGGATCATCACCTATTGTTAATGTAACTGAAGAAGGTGTTATTAAGTTGTTTATCTGTGACTCAATGCTAGACTCAATAGATAAAACTTGTTCTTCACCCATAGCTGACTTTGTCCATTCAACAACTTGTTCATTTGTAAGTTGGTCAAAAGGTATAAAATCAGTTATATCCTCAGTGTTTAGTGTTTGTGTACCAATATTAGTACTTGAGTAAGGATTACCTTGAGGATCAACTTGATCCGAAGTACCTGTTACTCTCCAGTGTACGTTGTACACTACATCTGCTTCATCTCCTACTATAGGGTAAGCGTCTACTGTTTTGCAATTCCATGCGTAATTAATCATAATTTTCTGTTTTTACTTATTAATATTTATTTATTTATGTTATTTTTGTTACAAGTTGCTCCACAACTTTTTGAATTAGAATGCACATCCAGCATCTGTACCTGTAACTACTCCATTTGAACTCACAGCTACAGCGCTTCTTGACGACGCAAGCAACCTCCACCCATTACTACCAAAAAATAATCCATTATGCGGTGTTTGGCCTAAACTGTCTTCGTAAATAGTATCACCCAAATCAGGTTCGAGACCAATTCCATCATGATAGTAAGTTGTATATGTAGTATCTGAACAATTAATGTTTGATACTTGGAAATATTTTTGAGTAGTCATTTGAAAAGCAGTAAAAGTAGGTCCAGCTCCGTAGTTTCTAAAATTAAGCAAGCTGTTCTTACTACCTTCATAATTAGGATCCCACTCGCTAGGACTTTGCGCATTAGCAATAAGAATAAGAGTGTCTAAATCGTTTTTAGAAGGATCAACCTCAAGCCTAACATCCTCAAGTGTAAACGTTGTTGTATTAGGTACTGCCATTATAATCCTGCTTTTTCTAACCTAGCTTCTAACTCAGCTATTTTAGCAATTAATAAATCAATATACTTTACAGATTTTAAACCTTCTTCATCTGTTTTTACTAACTCAGGGTTTGTTTCTTCTAACTCTTGAGCTATAACACCATAACGTGTCTCTTTACTATCCTTGAACTTATAAGACCTCCATTTAGCATCTACCTTTACATTTAAATCTTTTATATCTTCCTTTAAAGACGCGTCAGAACTTAATATAAAATTTGTTGCTTTAACATTTCCAGATACTTCTAACTTTTCACCAGGACTACCTGTCCCAATCCCAACGCGGCCACTGCTGCTATTTATAATTACATTATTTCCAAGCTGGTTTATATATAAAGGCTTAGAGCTATGGCTTTGTATAAAACTATAATTTGTGTTTCCCCCTATTTTAAGGTTTGTTCCGCCAGTTGTTCTTAATTCTAAAACACCCGTAGAAGAATTATCATCACCTCCTTCAATAGTTAATTTAGCTCCAGGACTAGTCGTCCCGATACCGACGCGGCCTGAGGTATCCATAACTAGTTTTGTACCAGTTGTTAAAGAGTCACCATCATAGTCAAAAGCAATCTTAAACTTTTCATCACTAGAGTCTATCCCAACTGAATAAGCTCCACCACCGCCTTCGTCATAAAACCTCATGAAAGCATCGTTAGGTGTTCCACTGTCAGATATTAAAGATAATAAAGCGCTAGAGCCGCTATCTCCTCTAACTTCTAATTTAGAACCAGGACTAGTTGTTCCGATTCCGACGTTGCCGTTAGAATCAATACGCATTCTTTCAGCAGAAGATGTATGTACCGCTACCACAGTAGGAACAGAACTTGAAGTTGTTCCTATGTTTAGTTGATTAGAACTGGTAAGTTGTACAATTGGTATGTCAGCATTGTTGGCTGCATTCCTCCACATTAACTGACTGTTATTTGACAGCTTTATATTTCCGTTTACATCTAGCTTTTGTGTAGGGACTGTGTTGGATAGACCAAAACGCCCGGTGTTTGTCATGGTGAATCCATAGCCAGATACACCTGGATTGAATATCCTAAACGAGCCGTCGTTTAATACTATCAAACCATACTCGTCACCGTTTCCGCCCTTTAAGTTGTATGATGCGTTTGTACCGTCTACAAGAATCCCATCAAATCCTGAGTTTAAATTGTTTAATTGAAACTTAACCTGAACGTCACTTAGATCTACATGTAATGGGGCGGCTGGACTCGTCGTTCCAATACCAACTCTTCCTGTATCAGTCAATGACATCATAGTACCAACTCCTGTAGTGGTTTTACCCATATAGAAGTCAAGTCTTGCTGAGTCTGTTCTTACTACTGAATGCGTAGAGTAGCCTTCAAATAGAGTACCTTGAATACCAGTGCTAAAATTACCAAAACTTAAAGTTGAAGTAAAAATACCGTGATTTAATCTAGATGTTCCATCTAAGTCTAAATAATATGCAGTATTTGATGCGTTTATAACGTTCCCTGATAGTCGTATGTTACCGGCAACATCTAACTTTTCACCAGGACTCGTTCCGATACCGACGTTACCTGAGGAGTCAATCTTCATCACCGTAGATGACCCAATTAAGAATGAACCGTTATCACCAAGGCCAATTTGCGTAGCCGCACTAGTGTAGGCGTAAGCACCTAATTTAATAACGTTGCCGCTAGTTATAGTTAATAGCCCATAACTAGAACCGCTGGTGTTTTTACCAAAGATGGTTTTATTATTATTTAGATATATATTACCTGAAGTTAATAAATCACCCGTCAAAGGATAACTTGCTCCAGCTGAAAGTGGTAAGTAAGGACCACCTATAATACTTGATCCCGAGCCATCAACCCAGTCAATACCTGTTCCTGTAGAGATTAATATTTGGTTAGAATTACCTGAATTACCATCACCGTCAAGTAATCCCGCTTCTATTTGTAAATCTGTATTTATTTTTTTAATTGCCATATATTATGCGTATGTTGAATTAATTGCTGCACCAGATGCTTCTACAGTTACTCTTGGAGTATACGATTTAGTTCCACTAGTTGATTTAAATGTAAATGTTATAGTTGACCCGTTAGCTGATGCTACTACATCAAAGTCATTTGTTCCCTCATCTATTACTTTATTTGTAATCCACGTACCCGCTGCATTATGACAACTGTAAACTATTCTTTGATACTTTCCTGTGTGCCCAAAGCATGTGAAAGTAAACCCAGCTGATGCGCCGTTAAACCCTGTTGTAAGTCCTGCCACAGCATACCCTGTTGTACTTAAACTGCCAGCTGATTTACTATAAGTTACTTTTCCTCCTGCATTTATACCTCCTGATACATCTAACTTATACCCAGGACTAGTCGTTCCGATACCTACGTTACCTGTAAAAGTTGCTTCTCCAGTATAAGCATTAAATGTCGTGGGATTAGAACCATTAGCGCCTATTTTTACTGTAGTTGACGCATTTGTTGGAGTAAATTGCAATTCTATTGCTGCGCCATATCTATTTAATTGTGCTGCATTCCAAATAATATAGCCATCTGTAAAACCACCACTATTCACGTAAGTTGTATTTATAGAACCTGCAAAAGTTGCGTTACCGCCTGAAGCTATACTGAGTCTATGAGAGTTATTTGTTACATCATAAATGCTAAAAGATCCATCGTTATTTATTATAGAATAATCTGAATCATTATTTGTGTCGTATAGGTTTATTCTTGGGTAAGCATAACTTAAAGTTAAATTGCCAGTTACTGTTCCACCTGAAAGTAATAAATACCCACTTAAGTCTTGATCCCCCGTGTTAGTTCCTGAAAGGTTACTACCAAGTATTGTTCCTGTAGCTAATATGTTACCATTAACGTTAAGTTTTTCTGAAGGACTAGTCGTCCCGATCCCGACGTTGCCGTCGTTGCTAAACCTAGTGTGGAATGCTCCGTTAATGTAATAGTCTAGAGGAAAATTTCCTAGTACCTGTATTTGGTGTTGGTTAGAACTACCAACATATAACTTAATTCCATTGGTAGTAGTTCGACCTATTAATACCTCAGCAGCATTTCCTAGTATTTTAGAGTAATTGGAAGATGCTCCAGCATCGGCTAAAACATTACCTACTACATGAAGTTTAGCCTCAGGACTAGTCGTCCCAATACCAACGTTGCTTCCTGATAAAACTAGTATATTACTATCAGTAATACCCCCTGAAACAAGCGACTCTACTATTAACTTATCAGCTGAATTTTTAAATCTATATTCTTTTGTAGTCGCGTCTGCTGTTGATGTAGAAAAAACAGCTACGTTTTCAAAATACATAGCTCTACCTAAAATATGAGCATTTCCTGCTCCATAGCTATGGGAGTAAGTACTAGTTGACCCATCTTTAATTCCTCTTTCCGTGAATAGACCCCAGCCACTAGTGGATGAAACCTCTAACTTAGCGCTAGGACTAGTCGTACCAATACCAACTTTACCATCTGAGGTGATACGCATTTTTTCTGAGCCAGACTGTTTGAATATAACATTACCTTGTGTTCCTTGTATTTCAGTCCCCGTAGATAAGTTGTCATCAAAAATTATAGATCCACCAGTATTGTTAGAACTATTTATATATATTTTAGGTATAACTCCAGCAACTTCAAGCTTATGAGCAGGACTAGTCGTTCCGATACCAACGTTGCCGCCGTTAAAATGAGTTATTCCCAAAGATCTAATTGCAATAGTTGTTGAGCCAGCGGCTGTACTTGCAAATAATGCCGCGTCAATACCGCTAGCATCATATGCGTGTATATTACCAGCTGCGTGTAGTTTTTCATTAGGATTAGTCGTGCCAATACCTACGTTACCTGAAGAGGTAATACGCATTCTTTCGTTCTTGCTATTAGCTCCAGTAGAAAAAGAAACACCATCATATCCACTAATACAAATACCATCAGCCGAACCACCGTTATGATCCTCAGCGGTTATGGATGCATTGTACGTAAAACCGTCTCTAAAGAAAATACCATTTCCACCGCCACCATCAAATGAATTTAGATAAATATTTCTTCTTGTAGAATCTACAAAAGTTCCTCCAGATACCTGAATGTTTCCTTGAAAATTAGATGTACCAACCACGTGTAGCTTAGCTCCAGGATCAGTCGTTCCGATACCTACGTTGCCTGCCCTTGTCATTGACATAACATCAACAGCAGTTGTTAAAGCGTCATTAAATGCTCTAAACTTTAAAATTGATGTTTCAGATTGAATACCCCATCTTTTTGCATCAGCAATTTGGTCAATTTCTTCTAATAGTAGAATAGGATTAGCGTGAGTTAAATGCAATAGTGTTTGTGGTTCTGTAGTACCAATCCCTAGCCCATTTACCGTGGATGTCATTAGATTCGCTCCCCCATTATCTGTTCTAAAATAAACAGTATCAGAGTCAAAATAAACATCAGAACTTCCGCCATATCCAAATCGGTATGATCCACCGTCTGGATTAACTATATGTAATTTTGAGTCAGGATCAGTCGTTCCGATACCGACGTTGCCATAGGCATCAATGCGCATTGCTTCACTACTGTTAGGTGAAAATGTTATGGGCTGTGCAGTTAGGGTTGCTACATTTAAAGAATAGCTCCCCATTATACTATTGTATCCAAGTGAAGTACTTTGACTTTGACTTAAAGAATATGCGCTTATAATTTTTGTAGTACCTATATTATCACTACTTATAACTCCTAGCTTCTCACTAGGACTATCCGTTCCGATACCCATCCTACCGTTAGTCTCATCTAAGTGAACAACTGTAGATTCTGTTGTATTACCATCACCAACCCATATTTTACCAGTTGTAAGATTAGGCACATCGTTTGTTCTAAGTATAGAAGAAACAATAAGTGAACCTGAATTACCACCAGATACTTTACCAACCTTAGCAACGTTCTGTATAAGTCCAGTTGGACCTGTTGGTTTTGTTAACGTAAGTCCTCCACCTGCTTTAACGTAAACTGTATCATTTGAATTAGGCGTCACACCATCAATTGGGTCGGTTGTTATGTTATCCATAAAACCACCGGTGATAACGTAACCAAAAGCATTTACAGCTAACGTTTCATCAAGTAATCCAACTGCTGGCATCTTAGCTGAATCGCTAGCATCAGCTGGAGCAATCTGAACAGTATCTGTAGCACCTACAGTTCCAGTTATATAAACAGGTGTTCCTTTAGCTATCGAAGCTGTGTGTGTGTTTTTTACATATATAACAACATGCTCAGCGTTATTCGCGCTTATAGTGTTTTGATCTATCCAAGCGACACCAGAACCTGTAGATGATAAAACTTGTCCATTAGAACCTGTACTACCACCTGCTTCTACGCCAGCCTGTATTTCTATGTCACTTTTAAATTTCATGTATTGTATTTAATTATTAACCTATTTTCTGCACTAATACTCTAACTGAATTTACAGGAGTTGAAGCAAATGTAACACCAATCCTAGAGTTGCTAATTCTTTCTACGTCAGCATATACGGTCTCGTCTGTGGTTATGTCGTACAACTGTACAATAACATCTTTAGTACCTAAGTTATGGTCAATTGTTAAATCTGTATCCGTGATTGTTTCAGCATAAGTATTGCTAGAGTTTGTGTTTGTGTTTGTTACTGTTGCTGTACCACTTGAATAAGCGACTGATATACCAGTTCCTCCAGCTACTATTACAGCACCTTTGTTACTTGCTGTAGAATCTTCAACACTAACCGTAGCTGTACCTGAAGCATATGAAACATCTATTGCTTCACCAGCATTTACATTACCAATACCTACTGTAGTTAGATCAGCTAGATCAACATTGTTTTGAACTGTTGTCCAAGCGTTTAAATCTGTTGGATTATCTATTTCAGCAATTAATACATCACCAACTCTTAATTGCTCACCAAAGAAAGTACCATCTGCAGTAACTGTATATGTCCAACCTTTTTTAATACTGTTTGGTGAAGTAGTTAAGTCAGGTACATTTGTCGATGCGTTATACGCTCCTTGATAACTTAACGCTCCGGTTACAGCTTGATCAACATATTGTTTTGTAGCTGCGTCTTGTTGACTTGTAGGATCAGCTAGATTCTCTATCTTGTTACCACCTGCATCTATAGTATTATTAGCACTTACTTCAAGACCACCATTAAAAGTAGCATAAGCTTGTACGGTAAGATCATTGCCAACTGTTAAATCGTTATTAATAGTAACATCGTCTGGTAAACCAACTCTTAACTCTGTAGCGCTCTGTCTACTTACTGTAATTTCATTCGTAGTACCAGAAATAGTTACGTCATCAGTGGTAGAATCACTACCTGTTAATCTAATAGCTGTACCTGTTGAAGCGGTAGATAAGTCATATTTGGTATCGTCAGAAGCTGGTATTGTTACGGTAGATACGTCAATAGCTGTTACGTGACCCGTAGCGTTTGTAGTTACACTGGTTACAGCTTCAAAAGTACCACCATACGTAGGTGCATCTGTAGAGGTTGTATCTGTTCTTGAAGTATTATCGTGGTTTATGATAGGATCTTCAGCAGTACCTGTATCTGTTAAGTAGGTACCAGCAGTTAGAGTAATAACTCCACCACCTACTTCTACCCAAGCACCGTCTGCCCATACTTTAAGTACGTCTTCTGTAGTGTTGTAGTATATTTGTCCTTCGACACCTGTTCCAGCTAAAGCATCACTAGCTTGGTTTTCTATTCTACCTTTTATCAGCTCGTTCTGATTGAGGTTAATACTATTTAAATAATTTATAGCCATGTTTTTTTTAGTTTAGATAAGCTTTGCCGGAAAAACCAGCAGAAAATGTTATTGTTAAGTTGTTTAGATCTGTATATTCAATTTCACCTTTAACTTCTATATTATTTATGTTAACAGATGTAACTGAGGGGAATTTATTTAAGTTATGTTGTATATTCCAAACAGCAGAAGGCGACGATTGGTTATATACGAAGTTTTTATCAGCATTAGTATCAGTGTCAAAAGCTATACCATAGTAGTGTAAGTTATGTATAGAGCTATTACCTTCTACAAACGTTAAACTCATTTCGTAAACATTACCACTAACTAAAGTAAGTGAGTTAAGTCTATAGACACCATACCTGTCTAAGTCTCTTCTATCACTTATTACAATATTTGCACCAATTAATCTAGTTAAATAAGCTATAGAATAAGTACCATTAAGCATTATAGTGTTTACATATAGACTAGTAATACTAGAAAACTGTGTATTATCGCCCTCGTAGTTTTCAAATGATATACTAGCCTCAGGTCTATTACCACTTTCATTGGGATCTATTACAAATTGAAAGCTATTAGAACCTAAATAAACATTTACAGCAGCTATAGATAGAGCATTGACAGAAAAGTTTTTAGTCTGCCCAGTGTCTACCGATGTTCCGATCATTATATCAGAACCAACCGGTTTATTCTTCCTCTTATAAGAAGATATACCACTCATTATGCTAATCTAATTTTAACAACTCCATCAGTATGGTATAAACCTCCTACAGCTACACCACCTGTTGCAGCAGCACTGTCATTTGCAAAGTTATCTGCTACTTTAACGATGTTATCACTAGCAAATTCAATTAATGTCTCTACTTTCGCTTGCTTAGTCACACCACCACTGTTTGATACTACTACTAAATCACTATTTGATAAAGCTAGTGTCTCTTGATAACTGTTTATTAATGCCATGTTTTGTTATTTTTTATCTTTTTTCCTCTTTCTATCACCGTTTTTAAACGTATCTCTATTTGACGATGTTGAAACTCTTTTAGTATTCCCTAATTCACCGTTTACATGGTGTATATCTGAGTCAGATCTTTGACCTATTCTTTGATTTTCCGCTTTTTTCTCTTTTCTCTTGAATTTAGCAGTTGATTTGCCTTCCCAAGGTATACCTTTAGCATACGCTAAGTCTCTTGCTGCTTTTCTTTTTCTAGCGCCTGGAGATAATTTTTGTTTACCCATGAAAACTTTGATTTTATACTCTATATACTTACATAAGAAGCATCGATTTTACAATTTATAGCTAAAGTATGACATTAGCCTCTTACTATTAATATATAATAGCCTATTGTCACCCCTTTTGTTTTAAAATTTTGTTAGATATATAGGGTTTTGGGGCTGCCCCTACCGTAGAGCGTTTGACTTCTTTTTCCAAAATGGTTTCAATTTGCCGGGCCCCCTGTCTTTTTTTTGGTTTTCCGAGAATTTTTTGGGTTTTCCTATGATTTTACGGAAATATTCGATCTTTTTCTACGGGAGTAACTAATTTATAACAGCTACGCTGTATAGCATAGTACAAACTCTCTACCGTTTAACTTCGATAATATTACTGTAATTAAAATTAAAATATAATAATTAAAAAACTCAAAATAACTACTATTATATCTTGATAATAATTATAAATAAAAATAAAATAATAATAATAACTAAAATTAAATCAAAATGGAAATTTTAAAATCAAAAAGATTCGTAGTGCGTAAAAGTTTAATCGGTAAAAATCAAATTATTGAAGTCACATTTAAAAATGGAAAAGTCGCTAAATATAATCATGACGATGCATATAAACAAATGGAAGCTAAATTAACCAAAATGAATTGTTGGGCGAAATATAAATCATATACTTCTTCTTCAAATATACCAATGAGTGTTAGATCTGTATTAATTACAGACTAATGCTCGCAGAGTAAAACAATAACTTAAAACAAATAAATATGCCTTACGAATACAAAATAGAATTAGCTTTAGCTAACACAGATATGGATCTTGCAGATATTATCGAACTAAGTATCGACGAACTAGACGAGATCATCGGCTTCTAAAAACTATAAACCTTTAAAATATACAATATGGATTTTTACGACAAAGAAATAGAGAAATTATACTACACGCTAAGATCAATGATCAATGCAGAATATGATAGTATCTTATACGATCTTGCTCAAAGAGCAGATGACTTAAAGTTTGAAAATGTAAACTTAAAACATAAATTGTAGGGGGTGACAATAGCCTGTTACTAGTCTTATATAATAGCCTAATGTCAGCCCTATTCTCTGCACAGTAATAGCCGCTGTGTATAGCATAGCTGTATAGCACTTTCAAGAATTCTACTTCGCTCGCAAGATAACTATATTTTATATAACACTTTGTGTGTATAGCACTCTCACTTCGTACAAACTTTCGACGATCGGTTTCAGATAATATAACTGAAATTAAAATTAATAATAACTTAAAAATATTAACTTAAAAATAAATAATTATGAGCAACTTAAAAGCTAAAAGATTCTTCGTTAGAAAATCACTTATCGGAAGTAACACTATTATTGAAGTAACCTTTAAAAATGGTAAAACAGCAAAATATAACCATGATGACGCCTTCAACGCCATGAAGGAATCACTTGAAAAAATGGCTTGTTGGGAGAAATATAAAAGCTATACCTCGTCTACTTCAATACCTTTAAAAGTAAGACCTTTCTTGATCGAGAAGTAGCAATAGGTGGTCAGAGAGGTGGTTTTACATCTCTCTTGACTTTTCCTCAAGTAAATATTTTTACACCTCTTAGAAACCATTATATAAAGTATTATACGCCTATGTATATATAAGTATATAGAGAAATATTACGAGTAAATAAATAATAATTATAGTGTCCAACACTAATACGGTCACTTTTAGATAATAAAAATGTAAAATAATAATAATAATAGTATGAAAACAGTATTAATAATATTAATCGTGCTATTTATTATAGCGTACTTAAAAACAAGAAAAATATGACAACTTATAGGGTTAAGGTTAGTTGCGTGAATTAAAAACTAAAGTAAATAAATATGGAAGATTATACTTGGAATACAAAGGAAGCTATGGCTACAAATACTGATACTATGAATGACTTTATAGATAATCATATGGCAGAATATTGTGGAGTGGATTATGAAGTAGTACACGAAGATGGTGCTTATGTAGAAATACAAAACGACAAGCATATACTTTATGGAGTACACGCAAGTGGAAATGGAGACTTTTGTAGCCATAGAGTTAAATTTGAAGAACTAAAGTAGCATTAAATATAACGGAAAAGTATAACAGTAGTAACGTGAAATTATGAATGAATTACAAATATTAGGAATAGTGATTGTTGGCGGTGTTTTTGGAATAGGTTTTTTAGCCTTAGCTATTTATGCGACTTTTGATAAAACTCCAAGAACATATATAAGAAAACCGCCTTTAACCTTAAAACGCAAAAAAAATACGGACACTCGTAGATAATATAACTGTAATTAAAATTAATAACTTAAAATAAAATAACCATGACTATCCTTAGAATTAGATTTCCAAAAAATTTCGGTAAAGAAGTAAGACAAGCAATGTTCAAGTCTAAACGAGTAAAAAATACCTTCGAAGTGCACAACAGTGTGCTATACATCAACTCTGAAGACTTTGAAGAAACTGAGAAAATATTTAACAGAATAGTACTTAACTTTAAATTATTATAACTATGAAAGAATTTTTAAAAGAACAACTAAACATGCTCGATCGAGGCATAGTGGTAACACCAAACGAAGAATATTTAAACGACTTTGCTAAAGCTAATGGTGGAACTAATGACTTTTTACTAATGCAACTTGGCAAGAACTATGGTTATAAGCTAGCTTTAGAATTAGTAGCAGAAAAATTAAATATTAACTTAAACGAACTATAAAACTATGACTGGAGAATATAATAACTGGAGTTCTTTCCCAACTTGGAGAGTATGGAACGATATACTGGGTGATATAGAGTTTGAAGAGCCTGTTACTGCCGACGACTTATTAAAAATAGTATACGACGTGGTAATATCTAACCTTGAAATGACTTCTGGTAGTCACCTAGTAGAAGAATATGCGAGAATATTCATAGCGCTACCTAACTACGAAGAAATAGCTAATGCAATTAACTTTGACTTAAAACACTAAATATTATGAAATTAAATAAAGAAGAAATAGATGACATCGCTTATTATTTAGACGATGTGTTAGATAAAAGATTCCACGACGCTTGCTTCTGGGCTTTAAGCGATAAATATGGGTATGACTTTGACGTAAGTGACGAAGATGTAGCAAAAATTAAAGAAAAACTTAAAAAGATAATATAATGAAATTAAAAGAGGTAAATAACGAGTTCCAAGCTTCATCATTCCACGGAGTAACCGTCGACTTAATTCCTTCAGACCTTATAGAATTATGTGTAGAGAATAATATACCATATCACGAGAATAATACGGGTGAAGATAAATGCAATTTTGACTTTGAATTTTATATACCTGATGAAGATATATACTTTACAGTTTATGACTGGAAAGAGTACGAACCGCTTAGAGCAGACTACTGCTATATATTTCACATTGGCGCAAAAAATGAATATGCCTCAATAATAGCTAGAGACTATTTACTAAGTGAAATACAAAACGCTGTAACAAAATAAATACAATCAGCGATCGATAATATTAATGTAATTAAAAAATAATAAAGATGAAATTAAAAGAATTTACACATAACGAAGACTACGTAAGATTTAACAGGGAGTTAATTATCGAAGTAAACTCTATTATAACTGCAAATGTTGAAGTATGTGGTGGAGTAACAAGTATTAAAAGTGAAAAATATGGTGACGTTATAATATTTGAAGACGCTGAACCTTACGCTACTTACTCTGTTAATGGTAAGAAATTAAAAGGTAATGGTTTTAGAGAATTTTATAATAAATTATTTTATGGTTCTTTCGAAGAATTTGATAAAGAGGTATGTGATTTCGCAGTACTTCAAACTGCTAAAAACTACGATAACCACTTACTATCTCTTAGTAGAAAACAAAAAATTAACTTACTTAAAGAGGTAATTGACGAAGCTCCTACATTTATATCGGATCAAGGTGAAACTATATTACACCGCCACTGGGCTTGTAACGCAGTGTTAGAAGCATTAGGTGTAAAGTTTTTACCTTGTAAAAAATACACTATTAAAGACTCTGACGGAAAAACAAGATGGGGCGTTTTAAAAGAAAATTATTTAAACTTATATAAAAGCCTTAAAAATGGAGAATAGATATCACAGAGGTGTGCTATACACACCGATCGAATGGCGTACCTGGAACGGTCACCTTTGTAAAGGCTACGAATGTAGCGATGAGAAATTACTTGACGGTTTATTCACAGTATCTTTTCAAGCATACAGTGAAGATGAAATGAAAAGAGAGATCGATCACTATATCGACAACAGAGAAGAGTTGTTAAATAAAAAAAGATTAATAGATCGAGCTACAGTATATACATACGAAGAATTAGATTATCCACTAGATTAAAACACATATTATGGAAATAGATTTTACAAAAATAGCAAACGTTGAGGTCGATGGTATTGACTTCAACGACTACCCTGACTTCGTAGATGCTTTTATTGCATCAGCAGAGTATGATGGTAGAGAAATGACGGAAGAAGAGATCGATTATATTAACGACGTACACCTTGACTTTGTCAGTGAGTGTGTTTATAACCACTTATTTTAACATGGGAGCAATAACACCTAGATTTATAAGAGATGTTATCAATGAAATACTAAACATTGATATAAGTGAAAAAACCAGATTACGTGGTTACTCTGACGCTAGGGCTATATACTATGTACTATGTAGGAAATACACAACTTATTCATTAGAAGAAATTGGTAAACAAGTAAATAGACATCACGCAAGTGTGCTACACGGTATAAATAATGTATTCCCAGTGATAAACAAGTCACTATATACAGTATTAAACTCGAGATTTAGAGAAATAATTAAAGAAGAATATACTATAACAAACTAAATACGATCACTGATCGATAATATTAATGTAACAAATAAAATATAATAGAATGACACGAGAAGACTTAATAACTAAAACAGCAGAATTACAAGCAACATTAGAAGCTAATAAAGCTGCACAAACTCAAATAAATTTAGAATTAAATGAAATCACAAAAAAATTAGTAAATATGAACAAACCTGTAATATCTCAAGAGCAATTCGATTTAATATATGAAGCGATTGAAGCAGCTATTGATAACCTTGATTTTAGTGACACTGAAAACTACGAATATGATTTTGGTATGGACTACGACGGTAGAGTATATATAGAGAATATAGATTTTGAGAATCGTACAGATTTAGTATCAACTATAGTTTACGAAGTTGAAAGTTTATTTAACATTACAAAACCTGTTAGCAATGAATAATGAGTTTGATTTACAAGAGATAAAAGAAAGAGCTCACGACAAAGCTTTTGCTAAAATAACAATGTTAGGTATTGAGAAGAGCGACTTACTTGACGACATAAAAAATAATAATACAAGTGTTGTACCTATAGAGACATTAGAAAATATGCTTGAGTCTTGTAAGAAAGAGCTAAAGGTTTGGAATTACATTGCATCATTAATAGAAAAAGATAACATATAAACAAATACAATACGATCACTGATCGATAATAATATAAAATAAATATATAAACATGGAAAATTTAGAAGACAGATTTTTAACACAACTAAGAAGACGAGATATGCTAGTAGATATGTATACTCAGCGTATGTTTGTTGAGTATGACATCAAAGAAATAACAACCCCAAAGCAAAAAGCTAACGGTACTAAAATGTTCAAATTACCTGACGGTACACAAATAGCGTCTTATAAAACAGGTTATGTTAGAAAAGTATCTCGCGGTAGAGTTTATCAGTTAAATAAAAAATACTTACAAAATCAAAGATATACTGTGCTTACAGACAAAGGTTTACAAACTTTTCGCACTACCTGCTGGGCTAGAGAATTAATACATAACCCAATGGCGCGTCTGCTATACATCGTCGAGTTTGCTAAACGTAATCATAACTTATATAAATTAGTATAAATGAGTAATTCAGAGGAAATCAAAGATCAAATTGCTAAGAGAGTTGCAGATGCAGTAGAGGATTATATCCTTGAAGAATCAGAACACTACATGTATTTACTCGGTAATTATGAAGAGTCTAATAACGATTTTATAGCAGATCAAGTAGATATTATATATAAAGTATGTAAACTTATGACCAATGAAAATAAATAAACAAAGAAAATTAACATTAACAGAGTGGATGATTAAACACCAAGTGTCTACATACCACACTAATATAAATTTAGCTATAGCTCAAGCTATAAACAGTCAAGATAGAAAACAATTAACATAAATGATATAAAAACAAGTAAAAATGGAAACAAAAGAACAAAAATTACCTAAATGGTTTACCGGACAACTATATGAAGAGGGTTCAACAGTACAAAACCCTTTCAGTGGAGCAGAATATGAGTTAAATAATGTAGAGTTATCTATGTATGACTTCATATTAGGTGCTAATTTCTTATACGAAAGAGGCGCTGCATCTAGTAAAACAGTTAATGATCTTCGTAAAGGTTTATCTTGGTTTAGAAAAAACAACGGTGATGCTTATATGGTTCTATTAGATTAGTCTGCAAACATAATACGATTACTATACGATAATATATTAAAATAAATAATTAAATTATGAGCGTTTCACTTTTAACCCAAAACTCAAAACTTAAAAAAACATCTAAAGAATTAGGTGTACGTGTATTCAACTTTGGCATACCCGCATACAAATCTGCATCAGGTAAACTAACTTGCCCCATGGCTGATGGTTGTGTAAAGTTTTGTTATGCAAAAAAAGGTGCCTATATATGGTCTAACGTAAAACCAGCATTCGAAAAACGTTATGAGCTAAGTAAGACTGATGAATTTGTTGATAAAATGTATGACGAAATAGTTAAAAAGAAACCAGATTATGTAAGGGTTCACGACAGTGGTGACTATTATTCTAAAAAATATCTAAATAAATGGATCGATATTGCTTTATTGTTTCCTGAAGTTAGGTTTTATAGTTATACTAATATGGTTCAGATGTTTTTAGATACTAAATTACCTAGTAATTTCGATGTTATATTCAGTGACTCAGGTAAACAAAAGCATTTAATTGACCCTATTAAGCATAGACATACTAAAATCTTTGCTATACACAGTGACCTTAAAGCTGCAGGCTACACTGATGCATCAAAAGTAGATCTTTACGCAACAAAATGGTTTAATAAAACAAATAAAGTAGGATTAATATTTCACTAAAATATGAGTGACCCAAGAAAAGATTTTATGCAAACATTAATTTACTGTTTTGGCGGTATGGCTTTATTATGGGCTGTTCTATCAATCATATTTTATTGTTTATAACACCAAGATAACAAAGTATTTTAATAAATTTTATATAATGAATAGAGATAAACATATATGGGAAGGCTGGACAGTAGGTGACTTCATTGATGATATAGAACCTATATTTGATATGTGCGCTCCTTTCCTCGATAAACAAAGTCTTAAACGTTGGGTTGCACAAGAACAGCCTTATTACAAAGAACATATACCAGAAGTATACAATTACTTCTTAAAAAAATCAGGATTATAAAACAAATAGAAACAAAAAAAATACGATAAGAAATCGATAATATTAATAATTAAAATCAAATAAAATGGAAAACAATTTAACAGAATTTATCACAGTAAAATCTTCAGCAGTAGTTTCTGCATGGTATAAACCTAGTGTACCTACTTTAGTAGTAGATTATGTAAACGGATCATCTTATGAGTACTTAGACGTACCTTATTTTGTGTTTGAAGGTTTTAGATCTGCTGAATCTAAAGGTGCATTCATCAACAAGCACATTAAACCTAATTATCAATCTAAAAAATGGTAAACGTATGAATATATTTTATTTACATTCTGATCCAGTTAAGGCTGCAAATGTACAATATAACAAGCATGTTGTTAAAATGATCTTAGAATCAGCCCAGATGCTTTGTACAGCCCATTATGTATATGGTTCTGATGAACAAAAAGCTAATGTTCCATACAGAAAAGCTCATTTGAATCACCCATCAACTATATGGGCTAGACAATCTAGATCTAATTACATGTGGTTATACGAACATATGATAGCTCTTGGTAAAGAATATACTAGACGATATGGTAAAGAGCATTTGACAATAACGAAATGTAGAGAGTTTTTATCAATACCTCCACAAGAGTTATATGACGAAGCATTTTCTGAACCGCCACAGTGTATGCCTGATAAGTATAAGGTTGATAATGATGCTATTACTGCGTATTGGAATTATTATGAAAACGAAAAACACACTGTAAGAAACTCAGATGAACAATTAATAACAAGACCTATAACAAACTAAATACGATACAGTATTGATAATTATTATATAAATAACACAAATATGACAGATAAAGAATTAAATGATTTAGCAGATTTAATAGCTAACAAAGTTGTAAAACAGCTAGAGGAAAAACAACTAGAATGGGATCAAAATTTTATTCAAGATGTTGAGGGTTTTGTATCAGACTCAACAATGAATATTAAATATACCTTTACTGATGAAATAGCGTTATTACAAGAAGAATTAGATATTGTAACAAAAAAACACGATAAAGCTATTGAAAATGAAAATTATTTAGAAGCTAAAAAGTATTTCCAAAAAATGATAACATTAACAGATAGAATAAAAAAACTTAAATAGACGTAAGATATGGGAAGATCTAAAGAATTATTTCATCATATGAGGGAGAAACAAATGAATAATGATTATCTAGATTATTATTTTTTTTATAAAAAAAAATCTAATTTAAAGAATAAAGAAAATCATTCAGTCCAAAAAGGGCTGACAATAGGCTATTAATATAATATAGTAGGGGGCTAATGTCATACCAAAGAAATTTAAAATACTTAAACAAGCATCGTATAATATATCGTAGAGATCCTATCAATGATAAACCAACTGAGGTTTATTCTTGGGGTAGCTATTACGAAAATGGTACTCACGAATGCTATACATTGTTTAATAGTAAGGCTAAAATAAACACTTATAAGTCTTTAAAATGGCATTTACTAGTTCTTTGGTATTTAAACCCTCAGATGAAACAAAATTTTTTTGAAAATTTATCACATTTTATAGTGGATATGTCAAATGGATTTGTTACTTTTAATGTGTCTGATCATTCTATTAAATCTATCATATATGAAGTTAGTATGTCTGATCTAGATAAACCTCCTAGAAATAGAGCTAGGAAAATAATTTTTAAAGAGTTCTCTGGTTTAACAACTGAACAAAAAATGTCTATAGTTGGACAGATGGTTGGTAGAAGCAAAAAAATAACTGAAGATGATATTTATCAAGCTATGTTAGATATAAACGAAAGCGGTAAAAAAATAACTAATAAGTCTTTGTCTGATCTACTAAGGTGTTCTACTAGAACAATACAGAGAAACACGAGTAACACTTTAAAAAAAGAAAAAGAATTATTAAATGATACATTAATTACTAATGAAAAAATACAACATTAAAAATTATCTTAGGTATAAAGATGATGTAAAAAAATCCATTTCGAGAATAGATGGTAAAATGTGGGACGAATATTCAAGAGATGAATTAATTATAAAGTTTTTACCTTTAGTTGAGAATATTGCTAGAAAATTTTCAACATCACAACAAGCATCGGGAGTATTAACTATAAACGATTTAATTCAAATAGGTTCTGAAGGTTTAGTAAGAGCTGTTGATAAATTAGACTTTGAAAAATTAAATGAGTCAGATGACATCGAAAAAACATTAAAATCATTCTTTTCAAAACGAATAAAAGGATTGATTAGACGACGTATAGACATCAATAGGGGAGACATTAGGATCCCTGAACATAAAATAAACGAAATCAGAAAAAATCCTAAAGATAAAAAAATGGTTGAAATGTTTTTTAACTCTATATTTTTATCTATAGATAATAACATCTCAAATGATGACGAAGAAAATATGTTATATCAAATACCAGATAACTCTGAACCTTACAATATGGATTTATTAAATATGTATCTTAAAGGTTTAATGAAGAAATATCTAGATCATAACGAATATGAAGTGTTAAGATTATCTTATGGTTTAGATTGTGATAGAGTTCAAGCAAAAGAAATAGCTTTGCAATTAGGTATTAACGGAATTAGCTCTTATGTTAGAGTTTCTGAGTTGAAAAAACAAGCTGTTCAAAAATTAATAGATAATGTAGATCACTCACAAGTGCTTGATTATCTGTAAGATAAATGTAATTTAAACAAATAAAATGTAATTATAATAGTATGAAATTAAATGAAAAACTAAGTAAAATTCAAGTTGAATTAAAAGCAAAAAAAAGTAAATTTAACTCTTTTGGTAGATACAACTATCGTTCTGCAGAAGATATATTAGAGGCTTTAAAACCTTTTCTAAAAGAACATAAGCTTACTGTTAGAATTGAGGAAACAATCCAAGAATTAGCAGGTAACTATATTCTTTATTCTACATCAATATTATCTGATGGTGAAGATGAAATACAGACTTCAGCTATTGTTGGAATTGATATGGATCAAAAAGGTATGAACTTACCTCAGAAATTTGGTAGTGCATCTAGTTACGGTAAAAAATATTCTTTAGGTAACTTATTTTTAATAGATGATACTGCTGATAGTGATGCTACTAACACTCACGGTAAAGCAAAACTTGATTTAACAGGTACAGCTTTAGATAAAGCTAAAGAATTTGTTAAAAACGGTGGTGATATAAACACTATTAAAAAGAAATACAATGTCACTAAAGAGTTAGAACAAAGTTTAATTAAATTAAAATAATGAATAAAGATGAAATATTAAAGAATCTAGAAGACGACGAGAAATACTATGGTGACTATGGTAAACAGTTTTTATCTAACTCAGATATTAGAGCTTTACTAAATGATCCATTGAATTTTAAAAAACCAATAGTTGGTAATCCAAATTTAATAAAAGGTGGATACTTTCATACATTAGTTCTAGAACCTGGTAAGTTAGAAAGATATAAAATTATAGATGCTGGTAGTAGAAATACTAAAGCGTATAAAGATTTATCAGGTGGAGAACTATGTTTATTACAAAAAGAAGCCGATGAATTACAGTTGTTAAGAGATAAATTAATGGCTAACAATGTTTGTAAAAGTTTAATACAAGACATTGATGTAGAATATGAAGTACCTGGTATAATAAATCTAGAAGATGAATGGTGGAAACTAAAAGCAGATATTGTTAACAACACAGAGCAATATGTTATTGATCTTAAAACAACATCTAATTTAGATAAGTTTCAGTATTCAGCTAGAGATTATAACTATGATAGTCAAGCATACATATATTCATCATACTTTAAAAAAGATATGATATTTATTGCTGTAGATAAACAAAGTCATAAAATAGGTATATTTGATTGCTCTCCTGAGTTTTTAGAGAGAGGTAAACAAAAAGTAGAAAAAGCTGTTGAACAGTATAGACTGTTTTATAAGAATCAAGATTTTGATCCTGCACAGTATTTAGTAACAAAGACGTTATCGTAACAAAAAAAATACGATTTCTAAAAGATAATAAAATTATAAATTTTTAAACACAGATAAACTATGGCAAGTATTATTAACGCAAGTATCAATTTAAATAATATTGATAAAACAAAGATCATTGACGGTAAAAAAGGTAAGTATTTACCTATTACAATTGTCTTAAATGATGAACCAGATCAATTTGGTAACCAAGGTCCAATCACAATTGCACAATCTAAAGATGAACGTACAGCTAAAGCTGCAAAAACCTATTTAGGTAACGTTAAAGTTATTTGGACTAATGGTGATAATGTCGCAGCTGCTCCAAGAGATGATCAACAATCTCAACAAGCTCCAGCTCAATCGTTATCTCCTCAAGAAGATGACTTACCGTTCTAATGAACTGTGAGATGTGTGATCAGGCTATGTCGCAGGAAGAATATGATTTCTGCGATATCTGCCCTGACTGTAGAGACGGAGAATAATAATTAAATTAAATAATAAATAACCTATGCAAATAGAGACTACGGAAATCAATGGTTTCCTGATTGATGAATTTAATATTCACAAATTAGAAGAGGGGAAAAAACAAGGCGTTTGTCCCCTTTGTTCTCATAATAGAAAGCCTAAAAACCAAAAAGCTAAATGTGCTTCTTACGATTGGCAAAGAGGTTTAGGTACATGTCACAACTGTAATAGCACTTTTCAATTACACAGTTATAAACGTAAAGGTGAATCTGAAAAAGTATATGTAAAACCAGAGCCAATAGAAATTGTACAGCCTGGAACAAGGGTTGAAAAATGGTTTGAGTCTAGAGGTATATCAAAACAAACTTTAACGGATCTTAAAATAACTGAAGGTCCAGAGTGGATGCCACAAACACAGAAAACTGAAAATGTAATTAAGTTTAATTATTTTGTAGGTGGACAATTAACTAATGTAAAATATAGAGACGGTAGGAAAAACTTTAAACTTTATAAAGGTGCTGAAAAAGTATTTTATAATATTGATAGCATTGTAGGTTATGAATACTGCGTTATAGTTGAAGGTGAAATGGATGTATTAGCTTTACACGAATCAGGTATAACAAACGTAATATCTGTACCTAATGGAGCTACATTAAACTCTAATAACTTAGATTATTTAGACAACTGTATTGATTATTTTGAAGACAAAGAAAAAATAATATTAGCAGTTGATTCTGATGAAGCTGGTCAAGCTTTACAAACTGAATTAATTAGAAGATTAGGATCTGAAGTTTGTTACATTACAACATTTGATGACTGTAAAGATGCTAATGAATATTTATTAAAACACGGTAAAGAAAAATTAACAAATAGAATAACTAGCGCAAAGCCTGTTCCTTTAGAGAATGTAACAACATTTAGAGATATTGAAGATGAAATTACTGACTTTGTAAGAAATGGTTTTAAACCTGGTTTTCAAGTTGGTTTACCAAACTTTGATGAAATATTTTCAACGTACACAGGTCAATTTATAACTGTAACAGGTATACCTTCAAGTGGTAAATCAGATTTTGTAGATCAAATGATTGTTGGTTATAATCAAAACTATGGTTGGAAAACAGCTTTTGCATCTCCTGAAAATGTGCCTACTTATTTACATGCTCATAAACTAATGCGTAAGGTTTGGCAAGGTATGCCAAGTAAAGATGATATTGGTAAAGACAGATGGAATCAAGTAGCAGAACACTGTAACTCTAATTTCTTTCATATAGATATGGAGCGTTATACTTTAGAGTCTGTACTACGTAAAGCTGCAGAGCTAGTTAAACGTAAAGGTATTAAATGTTTAGTTATAGATCCTTTTAATAAAGTTAGAGATGTAGATTCAAAAACTGAAGATGTTAATAGGTATACTATGGAATACCTACAAAAGATTGAAATATTTGCAAAAAAGTATGATGTCTTAGTATTCATAGTAGCTCACCCAACTAAAATGTATAAAGACAAAGATGGTAAAATCGAAGAACCAACTATGTACAACATTAAAGGTGGTGGTGAGTGGTATGATGCGTCTTATCACGGTTTATTAGTTCATAGAGATTATGAAGCTAAAACAGTTAAAGCTAAGGTTTTAAAAGTTAAGTTTCAAAACTTAGGAGAAAATGGCGCTGAAGCTCATTTTAAATGGGAACCTAAATCAGGTTGTTTTATTCCTCATGAAGAAATAAATATAGGTAACGAAAAAATGCCTTGGGAATAATATGGCTAAAAGTAATCCATTTGATATGGGTAATTATTTACCAGATGAACAAGAAGAAAAAGCTAGATTTTGGTGCTTAAAAAATAATATATATATATCACCAATAGCTATAAAAGAAGCCACGTGGACAATTGTTATAGAAAATAAAGGTAATAAAAATACAGATCCTAAAACATATAACAAAAATCATATATGGCAGAAAGTTTATGAATACTACAAATACTATTATAACAAATATGAGAACAAAATTTAAAAACGCTGACGAAGCATACAACTATTTCTTTAATGAAATAATATTGAACGGTGTAGATTTCGGTGACACTAAAGCTTTATTTAATGTAGGTTTTACATTAGAAGATCCTTTAGATAATGCTATACACAATGTTGAACGTAATTTCAATATAGATTATGCTGAAGCTGAATGGCAATGGTACTTATCTGGTGACCCTAGAATATCAAAGTTAGGTGAGATATACGGTAAAGTTCCGGCTATATGGAAACGTATGGCAGATGAAAATGGTGAAGTTAATTCAAACTACGGGTATCAGTGGAAAAGACATAATCAACTTGATAATATCGTTAAACTATTAAAAGAAAAACCTGACACTAGACAAGCTGCTATAAGTATATATGATGGAAAAGAAATTAACAATTATGCAACAGATACACCTTGTACATATGCTATTCAGTTTACAGTATTAAATAATAAGCTTAATATGTCTGTCTATATGCGTTCTAATGATCTCTGGTTTGGCTTTTGTATTGATCAGTATTGTTTTTCAAAGCTTCAGCAAATAGTCTCAGAGATGACAGGTTTTGAAATTGGAACATATTATCATCATGCACATAATTTACATCTTTATAACAATAAAATCAAATAAATGTATTATCTTTATCACATACCAGGAAAAAAAATAGGTTTAACAAAAAACCTAAATGAAAGAGTAACTAAACAACAAGGTTACAAACTTGGAGAATACGAGTTATTAGAAGCTACAGAAGATATATCTTACGCGTCTAAAAAAGAATTAGAATTACAAAAACTTTATGGATATAAAGTAGATAATCAATTATATGAAAATTTAATCAATAAAAACAAGAGAGAAATGAAAATTAACGTAACAGAACAAACAACAACTTTTCCATGCCCAATAAATAAATTAAAAGGCAATTTGCTAGATAACATAGGTCTTAAATGGGCTACTGAGCACGGAGTATTTGGTTTAGATGATCAAACAATAGACTGGATAATTCAAAACGCTAGAGTATCAATGTTTAATATAAACAGATGCTATATTTATAATAAAGCATACGCTGCTGAGTTTTTAGAATATCCAAAAACAATAGAAACTATAGAAAAACAAACTCCTAGTGTATTTGATAACATTAGATCTTGGGCTAAAGAAAGAGGTATATATGATGCTGGAGACTCTAAAACTCAATATGTAAAACTTATGGAGGAAGCTGGTGAATTAGCAAAAGCATTACTTGATGAAGATGAACCAGAAATTATAGATGCGATTGGTGATATGGTTGTTGTATTAACAAACTTAGCAAAGTTAGAAGGACTTGAGATAGAGGAATGTATTGATTCAGCATATCATGAAATAGCTAATCGCAAAGGTAAAATGATTAATGGAACATTTGTAAAACAAACATTATAATGGAGATAAAAACAAAAGATCAAATAGTATTATCTGTATTAAAAAAAATGGATCAACGTAGTTTAGTAGGTCAAGAGAAATACGGAGCAACAATGATGCAAGAAATTGAAGGTCAAGAAAAAGACTTAAATAGGTTTTTAATTGATGTTCAAGAAGAATTAATGGATGCATTACTTTACATTGAAGCTGCGAAACGTTGCTTAGCTGATGAAATTGAAGAATCAATGTTAAATAGAATTAAGATCATTGCACAAAACGGTAATGATGGTAATCATTATGAAGAAAGTTTTTAAAAAAAGATCAAGAAAAAAAGGTCCTGTGAGGTCAAATAAAGTGGTGCACGATGGCATCACTTTTGCCTCCGGGTTAGAGAAATATATGTATATAGCTTTAAAGAAAAATAAGATCAAAGCTAAATACGAAGGAGAGACATTTGTCTTATCTAGTGGTTTTTATTTTGCGAACGAAGTATATGAAAGACAATCAAACGGTAAGGGTGAATTTGTTAATAGAGGTTGTAAAAGAATTTTACCAATCAAGTATACTCCTGATTTTATAGGTGATGATTTTATAATAGAAACTAAAGGTAGAGCAAACGAGTCATTTCCTATGAGATGGAAATTATTTAAGAGATTAATAGTAGAACAATTCCCTAATACAACATTATATAAACCACAGTGTCAAAAAGAATGCGACGAGACAATAAACTTAATACTAGAAAAGCGAAGATCAACGCAAAAATAAAATATGCGGAACGTCAGCTACAAAAATGGATTAAATGGAGCATAGATGTTAAAGGTGGAATTAAATATAAACAATTAAAACAAAAACAAGATGAGTTCAAAATCGAATGCTCCGCGTGGAGAAGAAAATGAAAAAGGTTGGTCTATTGAATTAGGTCTTTATCCAGGTGTACTATTTGGAATTAGATCTTATGAAATGGAAAATGCGAAAATACATGTTTTTTATTTACCTTTTGTAGATATAGCTTTTTACAATGAGCGATAACAAGGAATTACAAGACAAACTTGAAACTGTAAACTTTTTTATAGAAGAAGTTGTACATGAGATGAAGCAAGTAAAAGCTTCAGTAAATAAAAAAGATATGATAGCTTATATAGCTGCGTGGCAAAACACATTACAAACTATAAAATTTATGATAAACTAATGGGATTATTTGACGAAAGAATAGCTTACAAACCTTTTGAGTACCCTGAATATTATACTGAGGGTTGGTTAAAACAAGCTCAAGCGTTTTGGTTACACACAGAAATATCAATGCAAAGTGATATTAAGGATTGGAACGAAAAATTAAATGAAAAAGAAAAAAACTTAGTAGGTAATATATTACTAGGTTTTGCACAAACAGAATGTGCTGTTTCAGATTACTGGACACAAAAAGTAGTTGGTTGGTTTCCTAAACACGAAATACAACAAATGGCTATGATGTTTGGATCGCAAGAAACAGTTCACGCTGTAGCTTACAGTTATTTAAACGAAACATTAGGGTTAGAAGATTATGAAGCATTTCTACACGAACCTGCGACGTCTAAGAGATTTGATAACCTTGTGGCCTATAAAGGAAATGATCAAATTGGTATTGCTAAGTCTCTTGCTGTATTTTCTGCTTTCGCTGAAGGGGTTAGTCTTTATTCTGCTTTTGCTGTACTATATTCTTTTCAATTAAGAAACTTATTAAAAGGTATTGGTCAGCAGATGAAGTGGAGTGTTAGAGATGAATCTTTACATAGCAAAATGGGGTGTAAATTATTCCGTGATATGTGTAGTGAGAACGATCAATTACTGCATTTATGTAGAGAAGAGATTATAAGTGCGGCAGAAACAATGGTTAAACTTGAAACAGAATATATTAACAAGATGTTTGAGATGGGTGACATAGAAGGTATATCAGCTAATGATCTTAAACACTTTATAAAAAAGAGAGCAAATGAAAAACTTGTGGAACTTGGTTATGTTGACTTGGGATCGTATTTCGCATATGACGAGAAAGCAGCAGCTAATCTTGATTGGTTCTATCATCTTACCGGCGGGGTCACTCATACTGATTTTTTCGCGATTAGGCCCACTGATTATTCAAAAGCTAACGAAGGTGAAGACTTCGAAGATATATGGTAATAAAATTAAATATAAATAAATGACTAAACAAAAACAAAGTAGAGTCGATCTTTTAGAGAAAAAGATTGAAGCATTAATAAGAGTAGTGCAACAAATACTAGATGAAAACGCTTATCTTAAAGACTTATCAATAGGTACGCTAGAAACAATTAAACAATTTAAAGAATATGATGCAGCAATTGAAAAGCTTAAAGAAGAAGTGGTTAAAAAAGCTAGTAAGATCGAAGAAACTGAAACCTGAAGAAAGATTAGCAATTAGAATAGGTTACATGGGTAGTGGTTTTTTAATCGCTGCTCAATGGACTATAGATCCAAAACTTTACATGGTAGGATTTATACTAGTAATAATACAAACAAGCTCTAGGAAACAATGGAACTTAGTAGCTTTAAATATAAATGGGTTAATAGCCTGGATAACTCACTTTTTAAAATAATAATATGTGGAATGAAAACTGGATCAAAGGAGAAGATATAACAGATTTTCCAACAGTAATTGTTAAAAGCTTCGAGGATATTAGTAAAGCTTTAATTAACAACAACAACTTTATTAGAACTGGTTACGGTCATATGTGGAAAGTTGAAAACAATAAAATCTTCTACAAGCCACAAGGCGTAAATAGTTTCTTTGAAGTAAAAATAGAAGGCAGATGGTTTGTAGATCCTACCGAGTGGCTTGAAGTAGAAAATTATAAAAACAAATAATAAATATGTGGAATAATAAATGGATTAAAGGAGAAGATTACCCTTTAGTTAAATTATTTCACTTCGCAACTAACTGATAATCAGCAACTAATAATAATAATGTTTACAGCTGATGTAATTTTAAATGTAAACGTGTAATAATATAAATAACAAACCAAATGGAAATAGATATGAATATAACGAGTTGGTCAGATCAAGACCTTGAATCTCTATGTCTTCCTGAAAACCATAAGATAACTTTTGATGGTTATGAATATTGGTGGTATCATAAAATACACGGAAACAAATGGGATTTACATTACATCAATGGTTTTGAAGACTGGAAAAAACCTTATAGTTGGCTACAAGCTGCACTATATAAATGGTCTAAAGAATTAACTGATCGTAAAGTAAAGTCGGCATCAAGTTATTTTTATCAGATGAAACAAAACTTAGAAAAAACTAAGGAAGTTATGTCTATAAGCAATAACAAGAAGTTAAAAACAAAAGTTAAAATTAGATTAATCAGAGAGTTAATGCCTCAAGAAACCGTACAGTATGTAGCTGACGTGTTAAAGATAAGTAGGCAAGCTGTTCACAGACATTTATAATATGACAAAAATACACGATGGTTTTAGTGGTTACACAATTACAGAATCTAGAAAAGCAGTAGTTAAAAAAGCTAGAAAAAAATTATTTGATAAAGAGTTTCCTGTACCTATGGAAATTGTTTATATAATTAAAGATGAGACTGGTGAAATTATTTACGTTGGGGAATCAGTTAATGGTCCAAGAAGATTAGCTGAGCATTTTGGTTATGACAAATCAAAAGCTTTTCACAAAGGGCAATTTAAAAAAGCTTATTGCAAAGAGTTTTGGACGTATGAAGTTATAGAGACTACTAGTAAACAAGAAAGATTAATTAAAGAAATAGAGTTAGAATTTAAACACGAGCCTAAGTATAACAAAAGATGGCAAACAAAATAAGTAAAATATGTGGAATGAAAATTGGATTAAAGGCGAGGACTTTCCTGCGTGGGGTAATACGGACGTATACAAAAAGACAATATCCGGGGGATATTTACTTGACGGAGAAACGCCTAGAGAGGCATACAAAAGAGTCGCTAAAACAGTTGCTCGTAGACTTTATAAACCAGAAATGGCTGAAGTATTTTTTGATTATATTTGGAATGGTTGGCTATGTCTCGCTTCCCCAGTACTATCTAATACAGGCACTGATCGTGGCTTGCCTATTAGCTGTTTCGGGATTGATGTTGCTGATAGCATACAAGATATAGGTCAGAAGAATTTAGAGATGATGCTACTCGCTAAGCACGGCGGTGGAGTTGGTATCGGTGTAAATCAAATTAGACCCGCTGGCGCTAGAATAACAGGTAATGGAACATCAGACGGAGTCGTACCTTTCTGCAAGATATATGACTCAACAATTCTTGCAACTAATCAAGGGAGTGTCCGTCGTGGAGCTGCCTCAGTTA
>Ga0228634_1000118_pt1 | contig 70615 bp, 50 predicted proteins | sample 42DmetaG_FD_190063 | JGI IMG/M metagenome (GOLD analysis project Ga0228634, IMG submission 190063) | Seawater microbial communities from Monterey Bay, California, United States - 42D | ecosystem: Environmental > Aquatic > Marine > Coastal | place: USA: California | collected 2016-09-27 | reverse complement strand
TACCGGTTTCGCAATCATTTTTTGAGCAAAATCACATTGCTTAATAAGCTTCTTATATTTCATTTTTAACTCGGAGTCCTTTGCGTTTTCCTCAAGGTCAATGAACAAGCTCTTTGCTTTCGAAAATTATAGTTAAAAAAATAAGCCTGAGCTAATACTTCTTGAAAATCTTCTGCAGAAAAATTACTTGCCTCAAGTTCAAGCAAAAGAGCTAATCCCCTACTCTTGTCTATATTTGAATAAGTGTAGCCCTTGGCTAATTTATACTTATACTCTTTACTTGAAGTATCATTTTCCCAAAGCTCTGAGAAGCACTTTACCACCTCGGGCCAATTCCTATCTTTTACAAAAAAATCGCAGTTTCCTTCATTTACGTCATATATCCCTACGTACTGTGCTTTCAACTGCACAGCACAGAGAATAATAAAAGTAAAAAGAAGGTTTTTTTTCATTTGTTAATACTGCTCCTTTTCATTTGGAAAATCCGTTGACTTAACATCAGTTATATACCTTTCAACTGAATCTTTAATCCCTAAATACAAATCGTTGTAACGTCTAAGGAAACGAGGACTAAATTCATTATTAATGCCCAACATATCATGAATTACTAAAACTTGCCCATCTACACCATTGCCAGCTCCAATACCAATCACAGGAATGTTGACTTTATCAGCGACCATTTTTGCCAATTTAAAAGGTATTTTTTCCAATACTATTGCAAAGCATCCCGCTTCCTCTAATGCAAGAGCATCTTCGATTAACTTCTTTGCTTCTGCATCTTCTTTCGCTCGTACTACGTATGTCCCAAACTTATAAATGGATTGTGGAGTGAGGCCCAAATGTCCCATTACGGGTATTCCGGCAGAAAGGATTCGTTCAACAGATTCAATAATCTCATCTCCCCCTTCCATCTTCACTGCATGCCCTCCGGACTCTTTCATAATTCGAATTGCAGAAGTCAATGCTTCTTTCGAATTACCTTGATAGGTTCCAAATGGAAGATCAACTACAACCAAACAGCGACTAACCGCTCTAACCACTGATGATGCATGATAAATCATCTGATCAAGTGTTATGGGTAAAGTTGTTTCATGACCTGCCATAACATTTGACGCAGAATCGCCGACTAAAATAACATCTATTCCTGCCGCATCAACTATTCTGGCCATAGAGAAGTCATAAGCAGTTAACATTGAAATTTTTTCACCCCTGCTCTTCATCTCTTGAAGCACGTGAGTTGTAACTTTTTTCTCTTTTTGACTTTTAGCGGTGGACATAGGGGTTGTTTCTGTTGTCTGAACAAAACTACAAAATAGAATGTGATAATGAATAATTGGTAATTTTGGAACTATGAATTTGATAAAGGTAGCAGCGAGTATTGTTTTGATTTCAACCCTTTTTTCTTGCGAGAACGAAGTGGAGGTGAATGCAGAGTTTGAGGAAAATACATTTATTCTAGGTTTAATTGACCCCGGAAGTGATACCCAATTTGTAAAGGTGACCAAAACTTTCCTAGACGATGAAACCGGTGCAATTCAATTGGGTCAAGACCCAAACAATCTTTATTACGATAGTTTAGATATTTCGTTAAATGAATTTAATAAAGATAATGAGGTTGTCCAGCAATTCAAGATGACTAAAATACTTCGACCAAAAGTAAGTGGTCTTTTTACTACCGAAAGAAACGAGGCTTATTATTCTGACGCAATTGTAAAAGAAAATACAAGGTATACCTTAACGGTTGACAAATTGAATGGCACTGCAACAACAACAACCGGGGAAGCGGTGGTTACAAGTGGTGTTACGTTAGCTGAACCGGATATCAGGAGACGTGGAAAAATAAGTCTAATTGACCCTCGATCGAAAATCATTATCGACGAAAGGTTTGAATTTCTAACGTCTGAAAACGTTGGAGAGTTTTCGGCTACCATGGTTTTCAATTACTTGGAAATAGTTAATGTAGATAGTGTCGTAAAATCGATTAGAATCCCACTAACTTCCAATTTAAACCCTACATTAGGTGTGGTGAATTTTCCATTTATTTTTGAAGGGCAAAAGTTTTTCACTGCTCTTGAAGCAAATATTCCCATTGGCCTTAACCCTCCTAAACGATTAGTTTTAGATGATGGTATAGATATAATTCTAGAGGCTGCGGATGCAGATTATACCCTTTATAGAGATGTTAATGGTCCAATAGATGGGTTGGCTCAGGTAAGGCCAGACTACACTAACATTACGAATGGAATTGGCTTGTTCGCATCTCGAAATATTACTACGGTTAAGATTAGCCTAAGTGGTGATACAAAAGGTTATATCATTGACACCTACGGAGACAGAGATAACCTTTCTCAATACAGAGGCTTCGAGTTCGAGTAGACATTCTGTCACATTTCGTGACAAACATCTTTTAAAAGACTACTAAAAATGACAGATTTTCACAATTTGTCATTTTTTTTTAAATGGCATATTCATTGACTATTGAATCTCAGATTACAAAATTTGAATTTAAATAAACAATAGATATGAGTAAAATAATTGGAATTGATTTAGGTACAACGAACTCTTGTGTTTCAGTAATGGAAGGAAACGAGCCAGTTGTTATTCCTAACAGTGAAGGGAAAAGAACTACTCCTTCTATCGTTGCTTTTATTGAAGGCGGCGAAAGAAAGGTAGGTGACACCGCAAAAAGACAAGCCATTACAAACCCTACTAAAACGATTTACTCCATTAAGAGATTTATGGGAAGTAAATTTTCTGAAGTAGAGAAAGAGTTAGGCAGAGTGCCTTATAAAGTGGTAAAAGGCGACAACGATACTCCTAGAGTAAAAATTGACGACAGAATGTATACTCCTCAAGAAATTTCTGCCATGGTTCTTCAAAAAATGAAGAAAACAGCAGAAGATTACTTAGGAACTACCGTTACTGAGGCAGTAATTACTGTTCCAGCTTACTTTAACGATGCACAAAGACAAGCAACAAAAGAAGCAGGAGAAATAGCTGGATTAACAGTAAAAAGAATTATCAACGAACCAACTGCAGCTTCACTAGCATATGGGCTTGATAAAAAGTCAAGTGATGTGAACATTGCAGTTTTTGACTGTGGTGGTGGAACACATGATGTTTCAATCTTAGAATTGGGAGATGGTGTATTTGAAGTAAAATCTACCGATGGTGATACACACTTAGGAGGAGATGACTTTGACGATGTAATTATTGACTGGTTAGCGAAAGAGTTTGAGAATGAAGAAAGCATTGACTTAAGAAAAGATCCAATGGCACTTCAAAGATTAAAAGAAGCTGCTGAAAAGGCAAAAATTGAGCTATCAAGTTCTAGTCAGGCGGAAATTAATTTACCTTACGTTACAGCAACGGCATCAGGACCAAAACACTTGGTAAGAAGCTTAAGCAGATCAAAATTTGAGCAATTAGCAGATAGCTTAATCAAAAGAACAATTGAGCCGTGTAAAAAAGCGCTTGAGTCTGCCGGAATGAAAGTTTCAGATATAGACGAGGTAATTTTAGTGGGAGGATCAACAAGAATACCTGCCATACAAGATGCTGTAAAAGCATTCTTTGGAAAAGAGCCTTCAAAAGGGGTCAACCCAGATGAGGTTGTTGCAATTGGTGCAGCTATTCAAGGAGGTGTATTAACTGGTGAAGTGAAAGATGTTCTTTTATTGGACGTTACTCCTCTTTCTCTCGGTATCGAAACAATGGGTGGTGTAATGACCAAACTAATCGAAGCTAATACTACAATCCCAACGAAAAAGTCTGAAACGTTTTCAACTGCTGCTGACAATCAACCTTCTGTTGAGATTCACATCTTACAAGGTGAGCGACCAATGGCCAATGGAAACAAGACAATTGGTAGGTTCCACTTAGATGGAATTCCTCCATCAAGAAGAGGAGAGCCACAAATTGAAGTAACTTTTGACATCGACTCAAACGGTATATTGAACGTTGCTGCGAAAGATAAGAAAACTGGCAAAGAGCAAACAATTAGAATTGAAGCATCTTCAGGTTTAAGTGAGGAAGAGATTGCAAAAATGAAGCGTGAAGCAGAAGAAAATGCTGACGCAGATAACAAAGCAAAAGAAGAAATTGACAAGCTTAACAGTGCAGACAGTTTGATTTTCCAAACTGAAAAGCAAATGAGTGAGTTTGGCGACAAACTTCCTGCCGACAAAAAAGAGCCAATCGAGAGCGCTTTGGCAGAATTGAAAAAAGCACACGAAGCGAAGGATATTGCAGCGATTAATCCAGCAATGGAGAAATTGAATACAGTATTCCAAGCTGCTTCTCAGGAAATGTACGCACAAGGTGGTGCTGAAGGTGCAGCCGGAGGGCAGCCTACAGACGGTGCCGAAGCTACCGAAGATGAAGTTACGGATGTTGACTTTGAAGAGGTAGAAGACGAAGAGAAGAAGTAAGCTTCGAAAAATACCATTGAGAGTATGAAGAGCCATTCACCAAAAGTGAATGGCTCTTTTCGTTTGAGCTCTTCCTGCTAGTCACAAGAAACCATTGAAAATCCTTGCTACAAGTAATTATTCTAAATTACTGCATTTTCTATCTTTCTCAACGGAAAGTTTGCCAATAGCAACTTTCTGCCAATGAAAGACTCTATGTATATTTCCAAAACTGAATGCTCTGTCGGTGAATATCAAACATTCCTTAATGAAATCAATGGGCAAAATGACCTTTTGACAAAAGTTTATCAAGAAGAATGGATGAATTTGAAACCCTTCAAGTCTTATTATGAAGCATTCCACGATACCTATGGTTATATAAAAAATATGCCTGTCGTAAATATTAGTCAGGCAGGAGCAGAAGCTTACTGCAGGTGGCTTACCAAAAAATACAATGATAGCAATGAAAAAGAATTTAAAAAAGTAGTTTTTCGCTTACCAAGCAAAAAGGAGTGGCTTCTTGCATACAACAAATACAGCGATAAAATTGAGTTGTTCGACAAACTTTTCTTTCTTGAAAAAGCAAAATCAGACTCTAATATGGAAGCAAACGGCTGGTCCGCCGATGATCTTATGTCTGATCTAGGAAACAGTCAAAACGTGATCCAAATGATGGAGTATATCAATTCAGATGAGTGCGAAAAACATTTCCTAGTATGCAGAACTGAGTTTCCTGAGCTAAAGTCAACTCCAATAAAACATATGAATACAAACGTAAGCGAATGGTTAAAAGAAGAAAACACTGCGAATGGAAATAACTGGAGAACTATTGACTATGCCTTTAAGGGCGCACCGACTCTACCATTAAGTTCAGAAACTTTCAAAGCTGAATTCCCTGCACCGACAATTGGTTTTAGAGTGTTATGGAAGTCATTGAAAAATAGGCACTAAGAATCTTGAGCATCTAAAAAATTTAATACAACCCTTTATTGACACTAACTTGTGTTAAACCTTCCTAAAACTTCTCTTACATCAAAATTCATTCACGTAATTTTATCTTTTGAAAGATAGTTACATGAAGAAGAATCCACTTATAGTAATTACCAACGACGACGGAATAACTGCACCGGGAATTAAAACTTTAATCGAGGTGGTTAAAAAAATTACAAATCGTATTGTGGTAGTTGCTCCAGACAAACCACAATCGGGAATGGGACATGCCATTACCATTAACGCTATGATTCGAATCAAAGAGTTTGACATGGACGGAATAACAGCCTATAGTTGTAGTGGTACTCCGGTAGACTGTGTGAAGGTTGCTACTACAAAAATTGCAGAAGGAAAGCCGGATTTGATTGTATCGGGAATTAACCACGGATCTAACTCAAGTATAAATGTAATTTACTCCGGAACCATGTCCGCAGCATTAGAGGGCTCCATTGAGGGTATTCCTTCGATAGGTTTCTCTTTAGACGATACTAGAATTGATGCTAACTTTGAAGCGACCAAAAAATACGTAGACCAAATAATTCGATACACCTTAGATCACCAATTGGAAGGAAACTGTTGTTTAAATGTCAACTTTCCCGCAATAGCAGCAGATTTAATTCAAGGAATAAAAGTTTGCCGACAAGCAAATGCCATGTGGGAAGAAACGTTCGATGAGCGTTTTGATCCTTCCGGAAATGCCTACTATTGGTTAACCGGCAAATTCGTGAACCACGAAGCAGAAGCTACCGACACGGATGAATGGGCTTTGAAAAACAATTACATTTCTGTGGTTCCCGTTCAATACGATGTGACAGCATATCCCGTTCTTAAAGAAATTAAATCCTTAGAAAATGACTAAAAAATTTGATAAGATTTGGGTGGGTATTGTTACCGGTATCGTTTTACCGCTCATTGTAATGGGTATATTTTACCTTTCATCCTACAGCTATATTACTGTTCCTCAGTTTTTAAGAAAAATGGTTTTTGCCTCCATTATCTTAAAACTTCTCAGCCTCTGTGCAGTAATCAACTTAGGTGCCTTCTTCCTATTTTATAGAGTTCAGCACGATAAGGCTGCAAGGGGAGTGATTTTTGCCACAATGGTTTTGGCTTTTGTAGTGGTTATTGATAAGGTCATGAACGGAGGACTGTAATGAAATACTACATTATAGCAGGTGAAGCTTCAGGCGATTTACACGGAAGTAATCTCATCAAAGAAATTCTAAAGAAAGACACTTCTGCAGAAATAAGGGCTTGGGGTGGAGATTTAATGGAAAGAGCAGGAGCTCAAGTAGTAAAACATTACAGAGACTTAGCTTTCATGGGATTTGCTGAGGTTATTATGAACCTTAGAACCATTCTTGGAAACATTAAAGAATGTAAAAAAGACATTCAAAACTATCAACCTGATGCAGTAATTCTCGTGGATTATCCGGGCTTTAATCTCCGCATCGCAGAATTTGTAAAAAACTTAGGCATAAAAGTTTACTATTACATTTCACCTCAAATATGGGCTTGGAAAAAGGAAAGGGTACATAAAATTGCCAAGTTTACTGACAAAATTTACACCATTCTACCATTTGAAAAAGCCTTCTTTAAAAAGTATGGCTACGATGTGGAGTATGTTGGTCATCCCCTACTCGATGCTATTGAAAACCGTGATATTTCGGAAAAGCGAAAACAAGAAATTAAAGCAGAATTTGAAATAAGTAACCAACCAATTGTTGCCATTTTACCCGGAAGCAGAAAACAAGAAATTGGTGTAATGCTGCCGATTATGTTAAAGCAAATTACCAACTACCCAGAATTTCAATTTATTTTAGCTGCTGCACCAAGCTTTGATTTAAGCTACTTTGATCCCTTTTTGGAAAAATACCCATCTCTAAAAGTAATTCCAAATCGGACCTATGACTTGCTAAGCATTTCTCATGCTGCAATGGTAACTTCGGGAACAGCAACACTTGAAACAGCACTATTTAGGGTGCCTGAAGTAGTCTGCTACAAGGCCAATGCTATTTCCTATCAGATAGCGAAGCGGATAGTTGACATCAAATACATTTCTTTGGTCAATTTAATCATGGATGAGGAAGTTGTAAAAGAACTAATTCAAGGTCACTTGAACCAAAAGCTATTAAAAGCAGAATTGGGAAAACTGCTTGGGAATACTTCAGAGAGAACTGAGATGTTGAATAAATTTGAAGAATTAATTAATAAACTCGGTAGTGGAGGCGCGTCAGCAAAAACGGCCAAATTATTGATTGATGATTTAACTCATGCGTAAACTAGTTCCCTTCATCTTTGCATTTTTCATTTGCTTTACGCTGCACGCTGAGTTTATTAATATTGGCGTTTTTGCATCTAAGCAAATAAACAGTTTTGATTTTTCTGTTAGAGCTGGAAAGTATGCCTTATTTACTGAATCGGGAAAAATTAAAGAGCTAGACTCTAAAGCGACGCTTAGTATCAAGTATGTAGATGGCTTTGTAGAGGTAAAACAGAACGGAACTCTTATTGGCAAATACAGAAAAGTCAATCTGATGGGAGTTGGGTGGTACAATCACTTTATGGTAAAAAGTAGTAATCCAACTGGATTAGAGCGTCGATTTGACGATAATTTAAAAATTATTGCTCAGCGAAATAAAATGCAACTCGTTAACAACCTCGATTTAGACAACTATGTTGCCGGTGTTGTTGAAGCTGAGGTTGGAAGAAAACCACCCAAAGAGTACTTCAAGTTACAAGCTATAATTTGCCGCACCTATGCCTTGGCCAACACGGAAAAGCACATTGTTGATGGATACAATCTTTGCGACGAAGTTCATTGTCAGGCATACCATGGCAAAACATTCTTTAACAACATTGTTGAAGCTGCCATGCAAACGAGAGGTGCCGTAATTGTAGATTCTGACATTCAACTAATCACCGCAGCTTTTCATTCCTCCTGTGGCGGACAAACCGTAAATTCTGAAGATGTTTGGAGTAAGTCATTATATTATCTTCGATCTGTGAAGGACACTTTTTGCCTGAAGCATAAAGATGCCACGTGGCAAAAGGAAATTGACAAAAAGCAATGGAAGAGTTACCTAACGGCACGACTTCCAAGTACAATACCGGAGAGACAGTACATGAATTTTAGCGTAAGCGATCGGTTGAAATATTTCCCAGAATCAAAACTTTCCTTCGAAGAATTACGTGGAAAATTTAGATTGCGCTCTACTTACTTTAACATTCAAGAAACTGACAGCAAGGTACTTTTAAAAGGTCGTGGGTTTGGTCACGGTGTTGGTTTATGCCAAATTGGGGCGATGGAAATGGCAGCTTTAGGCTATAATTATTCTGAAATATTGCACTTTTACTACAGCGGAGTTCACATTATTGATCTAAGTGCTTTGGATTTCTTTAAAGATGACTAATTTTTCGCTCTTCGCGAAAAATAGAATTACGAGTCTTTTAATTACGAATTACCAAAAATATCCACCAAAGAATTTGTGCTTAATATTTTCAGGCGGAGTACCTATAGCTATAGGAGTCAAAACTCAAGATAACATATAAGAAATCACCACACTTCTACCAAAACTTGCTAATGCAATAAATTGAAAACATTCGTAATTAATTATTTCCCGGATTCGTAATTCTTCTAAAAACCTCTCCAAGCTTTCCTATTTACTTCTTGAAAAGGGGTTAATTCAGCATTCCAACTTACTTCATATTTCGAAAAATAAAAGTCATCGGTCAAGTTAACCATAATTCGTTTTGCACTGCCATGTTGGTCAAATGCACCCATCGAAATTGGAGCATCTTTGAAATATTCTAACCATTCTGACAAGTCATTATTAATTTTCAACCCATTAACAATCACAATTTCATCATTCACCGAAATGCCACCGTGCTCCGCAGGTGAATTAGGGAAAACCATTGCAACCTTGTTCTCTAACAGTTTTACACCAAGGTACGCTTCATAAAATACAGGTGATGGAAGTCGCTTCATTCCAAGACCAAAAAATTCTAAAGCAGCTTCTAGTTGAGCTGTATAATCCCGTGCACCGTTAATGTAGTTATCAAAATAAGCTGTTAAATCACCTTCTGCAAATTTCTCAATTTCTGCTTTATAGTCCGATTCAGAAATTCCCTTACCTTTTTTGTAATAATTGTTGTAAAACGATTTTAAAACGTCATCAAATGAGTTCTTCCCCTTTGATCCTTTACGTATCTCAACATCCAGCATAAAAGTATTTAAGGCTCCTTCTGTATAAATGGATGCTTTCCTATTAGGAACTCCTAAAACATAACCATCTAACCAAGTATCAAAGGAAGAATCTGCAACAGACATATTCAAAGCTCCGGGATTATTATAATGCCGTTCCAAAATCTGATTAAACGTTCTAAAAAATGCAGCGTCACCAAATACCTTTCCACGGTACAACGTCAAATCACCATACCACGTAGTTGCCCCTTCTGATAAGTAGCCTAATTTTGAATAATTCTCTTTGGCAAAATCGTAAGGCACCATTTCAATTGGACGAATACGCTTAACATTCCAAGTGTGAAATAATTCATGAGAAGAAACGCCCAATAAGTCTTCGTATCGGCCATCCTTTTTCAACACATTATAAGAAGGTCCTAGAGCGATTACAGTAGACGCTGAATGCTCTACACCATGATATGCAGAATGTGGTAAAATTTGAAATAAATAATGGTACTCTTCAGTTGGAAAATCTCCAAACAACTCAATTTGGGGTTGTGTAAAACCAATAAAATCCTTTTCAAGCAACTTCCAATCTGGTTTAAATTCACCTTGAAACCAAAGATGAAACAAAGTTCCAGATAACTTAAAAGAATGATGTTGTAAACTTGCTGACGCGATAAAAGGACTGTCAGCCAACTCATCAAAACTTTCAGCCGTAAAAACATGCTGTTCTGATTTGGGTAAAGCAATTGCTACCTTATAGTCTGCAGCAAGTTTTAAATGAAGCTCACACTTGTCTAATGTTCGGTCCAACTCATACATCAAACAATTTAATGGGTTCATGTATAGTTGTTTGGAATCTAAAAAAGTAGACCCGGCGTTTAATTCATTTGCGAAGTAATTGTATCGCAACACCACTTTTGAATTTCCTAAACATTTCACCTCCCACGAATCTTTTGTTGTTTTTCTTATCGACAGAGACTTCCCGTTTTCGTCAAAAGCACTCAGTTTTTGAATATTCTTTGCAAAATTTCCAAGCTCATATCTTCCAGGTCGCCATGCAGGTAGCTGAAAATTTAACTTTTCACTACCATTAACTTCAGCTTCTACCTGAATGTCAATGTAATGATTACTTGGATGCGAATAGGAAACAATATACTTCATTTCGTAAAGTTAACATGCAGATTTGATATTCTTACTTTAAATTTGACTTTCAATTTACCTGAACCATGAACTTCATATTCCATTTTTTAAGATTGATTCGCTTTCCCAATTTGGTGATTATTGCACTCACGCAATATGCCATTCGATTTGGGATTATCTCCCCCTTTTTGAATCAAGCAGGATTGGATTTATTCCTTTCTGAAAAGTTATTTGGAATGCTTGTTGGGGCAACCGTATTAATTGCAGCGTCGGGCTATATTATTAACGATTATTTTGATGTTAAACTTGACCTTTTAAACAAACCTAATCAGTTGGTCATAGGAAAGAGTATTTCCAGAAGGCAAGCCATGTTTTTACATACCTTGGTAAACTTGGTGGGGTTGGCTTTAGCGCTTTATGTTGCCATTTCCATTCAACATCCCATGTTGGTGTTATTTCAAATTGTTAGCGCTGCATTGTTGTGGTTCTACTCCATTAACTTTAAAAAGCAAATTTTAATCGGAAATATAATTATTGCTGCATTAACGGCATTGGTTCCTTTTACGGCAGGTTATTATGAAATTATTCTACTTTTTGACAGTGTAAAAACGGAATTAGTTATCTCAAATATTGAAGTTGATAACATCCGCTCATTGTTATTTAGTATTCAATACTTGCTTTATTGGATTATTGGATATTCTACATTTGCTTTCATCTTAACGTTCATTCGAGAGGTAATTAAGGACTGTGAAGATATTGAAGGCGACAAAGAGTTTGGCTGCAAAACACTCCCCATTGTTCATGGCATTCCTAAAGCTAAAAAGGTGGCGAATTTATCGGTTGCTCTTTTAGTAGTATTATTGACCTTTCTAGAGTTTGTCCAAGTTAACTCGCAAGACTGGATTTCTTTTTCTTATTTCTTCTTTTTAATATCGCTGCCACTACTTTGGTTGATGGTTAAAATTCGAAAAGCAAAAACGAAAAAGCATTTTTTCATCATCAGTCAAGTGATAAAAGTGTTGATGCTAGTGGGAATCTTATATACTGGAATAATATATCTCTTTTAATGCTAAATACCAACAACTGGAACATCATTCTAGCTTCCCAGTCTCCAAGAAGAAAGCAACTTCTTGAGCAATTAGGCTATACTTTTACTCAAAAGTCAAAAGACACAGACGAGAGTTTTTCTAAGGAAATTCCCCTAAGAGAAGTGGCGGAACATCTTAGTGTGAAGAAAGCTGCTGCTTTTGCGGAAGAGATTAAGCACAGAGACCTCATCATCGCATCAGATACAATTGTACTTATCGACAATGAAATCTTAAACAAACCAAACACTAACCAAGAGACCTTTGCAATGCTAGCAAAGCTTTCTGGAAAGCAACATGAAGTAATAACAGGCGTTTGTTTGAAATCAAAAGCAAAAGAGATGTCCTTTTCCGTCTCAACTACTGTATTTTTCGAGGAATTAAAAAAAGAAGAAATCAATTATTACATTGAAAAATACAAGCCATTTGATAAGGCAGGAGCATATGGCATCCAAGAGTGGATTGGCCTAATTGGAGTAAGTAAAATTGAAGGTTCATTTTACAACGTCATGGGGTTTCCGACGAAGGAAGTGTACGAAGCGATTGAACGTTTCTAGATTTATTTTAGCTTTTCCCTTACTCACATAGATTCACATTAAAACACCTCGACTACAGCCATAATGCTACTACGGTATTTTTGTTTCAGAAAGATTGATGAGGCGATGTAATCGAAAAAATTAATCCCAATAAATACTATTCCAATTCTTTCCTCTTTCTCTTCTCAAGAAATAATAATGAAGTAAAAATCGAACTTGGTGGTGATTATAAACAACCGGAATTAAATCAGACTCTCGTCCGTAGCCATTAATAAAACGTTGAAATCTAGCTGAAACATGAACAGTGTTAAATTTCAATCCTGCACCTACTTCGTAAGCCAAAGCCATCACTTTAAATTGATCTCCTGCAAATTTCTGACCTTCATTAGCACCGTATTGAACAGCGGTATAGAAGCGATTGGTAACGGTAGGTCCTAAAATCAACTGAAGTGGTCCACTGCGCAAAACAAACTTAACACCGTACTCTCCACGATAAATTGTGTATTCTAATTCATTAACCGATCTAGTTCCATTGGGTGAGGTAATTGAAAGGTCCATAAAGCCTCCACACCTGCACAGGGTTGCCTCCCATAAAACAGAAGGAATAAGCCTAAAGTATGCAGAATTCTGCTGCCTTGCAGGACTAACTGACATTTGAATACCAAAGTTATATGCAGAAAAGGGTTTTCCAGATCTTATAAAAATAGCATCATTCAGTTTATTTTGATCTACTGTAAATTTAGAAACATTATATCCGACATGCCCTCCAAATTCTACGATTTGAGCATTAGTGCTTGTTGCAAAAAATACGATGGTCAATAAAATAATTAGCCTTTTACAAGTCAACAGGGAAATCATAAGGGGATCTATATTTAAATTTAAAACCACTCTCTTTTATCGCATTGCAAGTTACTACTTTATCTTTTGAAAAGTCATCATCATCAAATTCAATAGACCTCATTTTATATTGTTTCGCGATTGCATTATAATACGATTTTTTCAGCGGATGGTTTTCTGAGCATAAATTGTAAATGCCAATTTTAAAATGACTTATGATGTGCACAATTGCTCTAATTGCATCTTGTCTATGGATTAAATTTACCGGCGCTAGTGGTTTAGAGATCCCCTTTCTACCTTCCAAGCACTTCACCGGATGACGTTTTCCTCCTACAAGTCCACCCAGTCTAAAAATTGCATACTTTTTAAAAGTGTCTTTTATATAGGCTTCAACTTCTGCAACTTTTTTTGCTGAAGCTGAGGAAGGATTTATCAAACTCTCTTCATGAACCTCCCTTTCTTCATTCCCATATACCGAAGTTGAGCTGGTGTAAATGATGGTTGTATCGGGGTTAGTTTCTAAAACTTTACCAAGAAATTGCTTGCTTAAATCCGGATAATTATCACTACTAGAAGGGGGAATTGTGTAAATCAAAATTTCACAGCCTTTTAGAAACTCAGCCTCCTCGTTGGTCAAATTAAATACCTTCACCAGGTCTAGTGCGTTTTCTAAGCGATCAGCTTTAATAACAGAAGTTGTTGTTCCAGTTACATCGTAACCTAACTTTTTTAGTGCAAGTGCAAGCTCTTCACCCAACCAACCTATTCCAACTATACAAACCCGTTTCATCATAAAAAATCTCCTAATTTTAGCCTTTCCTATACCAAATAGAATATGGCCTTCGAATTTCATAAAGATAAAGACACTTACATAAAATGGCAGTATGAAAATGCTAAAAACTACGTAATACCTTTTATCGAAAAAACATTGCCATTGAGCAAGGGAATGAGGGTAATGGAAATTGGTTGTGCTGAAGGAGGCGTATTAAAAGCATTCACCGACAGAGGCTGTTTCGGTTTTGGAGTTGAACTTCAAGAATCTAGACTAAAGATAGCCGAAAAAGTATTTGAAAAAGAACTGCAAGAGGGTAACGCAAAGTTAATGAGCAAGAATATCTACGATATGGACTTGCAAAGTGATATTGATGAAAAGTTTGACCTCATTATTCTAAAGGATGTCATTGAACACATTCACGACCAAGACCGATTTCTAGAATACATTAGAGACTTTCTTAAACCGAACGCACATATCTTTTTTGGATTTCCTCCCTGGCAAATGCCTTTTGGAGGACATCAGCAGCTGGTGAACGGCAAATTATTGTCAAAACTACCCTACTACCATTTGCTGCCCATGCCACTCTACAAGTTACTCCTTAAATTAGGCGGAGAAAGCGAAGCCAAGATTGAAGGTATGGTAGAAATAAAAGAGACAGGAATTAGTATTGAACGCTTTGAGAGGCTGAGTAAAAAGAATAATTATAGCATTCCGCTTAAGCAGTTTTACTTGATTAACCCCATCTATAAATACAAATTCAATTTAAAGCCTAGAAATCAGCTTTCTTTCTTAAGCGCTATTCCGTATTTTCGAAATTATTGGACATCTTGCGTGTATTATTTGATTCGCAAAGAAGGTTAGCTTTAAACCATCCGATGTAATAACCTCTAATAAAAAAGGATGCTCCATTTTATTAGAGCATCCTTTTCATTTATTTTAAGCAGATGTTGTTAAGCTAAAACCTCAGCAACCTTATCAGCCGCCTCTTGCAATAAAATCGCTGAATGAACCTTTAATCCAGACTCATCAATAATTTTCTTTGCCTCTTCAGCATTGGTTCCTTGTAAACGAACAATAATTGGCACCGGAATCTCTCCAATATTTTTGTATGCATCAACTACTCCTTGAGCAACTCTGTCACACCTTACAATACCTCCAAAGATATTCACCAAAATAGCCTTGACATTACTATCTTTCAGAATAATTCTAAATGCCTTCTCTACTCTTTCTGCGTTAGCTGTACCTCCAACATCTAAAAAGTTTGCAGGATTTCCACCACTTAACTTAATAATGTCCATGGTTGCCATTGCTAAACCTGCTCCGTTCACCATGCAACCAACGTTACCATCTAAGTTCACGAAATTCAACCCGGCTTCGCCTGCTTCAACTTCTGTTGCATCTTCTTCACGGATATCGCGCATTGCAGCTAAGTCCTTATGACGGTACAACGCATTTTCATCTAAACTAACCTTAGAATCTACCGCTATAATTTTATCATCAGATGTCTTTAACACCGGATTAATCTCAAATAAGCTAGCGTCAATTGAATCATATGCTTTGTACAATGCAAATACAAACTTCACCATCTGCTTAAATGCATTCCCTGAAAGGCCTAAGTTAAATGCTATTTTTCTAGCTTGAAAACCTTGCAACCCAAATGAAGGATCAATTTCTTCATGAAAGATTAAATGTGGGGTGGCCTCAGCTACCGCTTCAATATCCATTCCACCTTCAGTAGAATACATGATCATGTTTCTACCTGTTGCTCTGTTTAAAAGCACACTAACGTAAAACTCTTCTGTTTCACTTTCTCCTGGATAATATACATCTTGAGCAACAAGCACCTGATGCACTCTCTTACCTTCTGCAGAAGTTTGAGGAGTAACTAAATCCATTTCAATGATATCATTGGAAATTGATTTTACTTCATCTAACGATTTCGCCAATTTAACGCCACCGCCTTTTCCACGACCACCTGCATGCACTTGAGCCTTAATTACCCACCATTCTGTTCCAGTTTGCTCCGTCATTTTTTTTGCCGCTTCAACTGCCTCTTCAGGTGTTTGAGCTACAATACCTTCTTGTATAGCAACACCAAATCCTTTTAGTGTTTCTTTTGCCTGATATTCGTGAATATTCATCTGCTATTTGTTTTATTTTTTGGACCTCAAAAGTAAATTTTTGCCCTCGAAATAAAAAGTGTTTTTTGACATTATTCAATTTAAAATGAAGGTGCCTGCGGAATCGTCAGTATAACTTGAAAGAATTCCTAAATTCGTGCATCAAAGTATTGATTTTGATTGTAGCAAAAAATATTCACAAAGCGTTTGGTGACGTAAAAATTTTAAAAGGAGTTGACCTTGAAGTAAAGAATGGTGAAATCGTTTCAATTATGGGCAGTTCAGGAGCCGGCAAGACGACCCTACTTCAAGTTTTAGGCACACTAACCAATGCTGACCAAGGTGAGGTGTTTTATGACAACACCAACATTTCGAAATTAAGCGACAAAGAGTTAGCAGACTTTAGGAATAAAAACATTGGGTTTATTTTTCAATTTCACCACTTACTTCCGGAATTTACAGCATTAGAAAATGTGTGCATGCCTGCATTCATAGCAGGAATTTCTAAAAAGAAAGCAGAAGAGAAAGCAAAAGCATTGCTGGACAGATTGGGGCTTACCCATCGTTTGAATCACAAACCAAATGAACTTTCTGGAGGAGAGCAACAAAGAGTTGCAACCGCCAGAGCATTAATCAATTCGCCAAAAATAATTTTTGCAGATGAGCCTTCGGGAAACCTTGACAGCAAAAATGCAAAAGACTTACATCAATTATTCTTTGACTTACGTGACGAGTTTAAACAAACATTCGTAATAGTTACTCATGATCAATCACTTGCTAAAATTTGCGATCGCTCTTTAGAAATGAATGACGGATTTTTTAAGACAGTTTAACCTTTCGTAACTAAAATTAGTCCTAACTTTAATTTATACTTAACAACACCCTTTTATGAAAAGAATAATTACGCTCTTTTTTGCCCTTGCCATAGGCTTTGGCAGCTCTGCTCAAATTTATTTAGATGAAGACTTTAGCACGTTTATCAATCCCGTTTCACCTCCTTTATCAAGCGGATGGAAAAACGTAGACAGCATTCCCAATAGAACATCTGATTCTATCTGGAGATTTGATAATCCTGGGAGCAGAACTCCATCTCTTCCAATAGTTGCCCCGTTTGCTAGCGCTGACGGCGATTGGCATGGTACTCCATGGGATGACGACACCTACTTATCATCAACAAATTTTGATGCGAGCCAGGCATCTGTTGTTATTTTAGAATTCGACCATTACTATAGAACGATTGGAACTGGAACTGGCGAATTGCAAATCTTTGATGGAACCAACTGGGTTACGGATACAATTTTTACGGTTAATACTGATCCAACTGTTTCCTTTGTGACCACCCACGAGATAATCGATATTTCTCAGTACGCTGCAGGAATTTCAAATGTCCAAGTTAGGTTTAGATATACAGACCCGGGTTGGGGGTGGTATTGGATCTTAGACAATGTTAGGGTATTTCAACCCGTGCCTGATGATGCTGCCGTTGTTTCTGTCGACTCTTTGCCCGTGTCAGCGTGTAGCTTGGATTCCAACGAAACAATCACTGCAAGCATCGTCAATTTTGGTTCCACAACAATTAGAAATATTCCAATTAGGTATATCATCAATGGAGGAAGCATTGTTCCAGAAAATATTCTGGACTCAATTAATCCAGGAGATACGTTGCAGTATAGTTTTGCTACAAAAGCAAATTTATCTGCCGCTGGTTCATACAACATTGTTGTTTATTCTGCCATTAGAGGCGACAACAACAGTGCAAACGATAGTGCATTTTTTACCACTACATTAAATCCCGCCATTACAACCTTCCCCTACAACGAGGGATTTGAAAATGGCAATGGCAATTGGGTCTCCGGAGGCGTGAATAGCACTTGGGCTGTTGGCATTCCTACCGGAACCGTTATTAACAGTGCTGCTAATGGATTTAACGCATACGTAACGAACCCTGCAGGTGACTATTTAGATGGAGATGCCTCTTTTGTAATTAGTCCATGTTTTGACTTTTCAAGTTTAAATGCACCTCAAATCAAAATGAACATTTGGTATGATTCAGAATCTTCATGGGATGGTGCTGTTTTACAAATGACCACAAATGACGGAATTACTTGGACACAAGTTGGTGCTTTTGGAAATCCAAACAACTGGTACAACGACAATACAATCAACGGTCTTCAAACTGCAGGTTTTACAGGAGACGGTTGGACAATTACGGGAGGTTTAGGATCAGGTGGCTGGTTACTGGCTGAACATGATTTACCTGCGGCTGCAAATCAACCTTCCGTTCGATTTAGAATATTCCACGGTTCCGATGGTTCTGTTACTCGTGATGGTTTTGCATTTGATGATATTTTAATTTTAGATGCCCCAGCAACCGATTTGGGTGTTACATCAATTGTTTCACCAGTTACGGGTTGTGGTTTGGGCACGGCAGATTCTGTTTGCATTGCTCTTACAAATTATGGATCGTCTCCAACAATGAACGTACCTGTTGTATTTGAATTTAACAATCAACTATTCACGGATACTGTTTTTGGTACCCTAAACCCCGGAGATACAACTATCTTTTGTTTTAGCACAACGGTAAATGTATCTACTAACGGAACCTATACGATTAAGTCTTATTCAATGGCTGCTAATGATGGGAATGCACTAAACGACACAACTAATTTAACTTTTGACAATATTCCATTGGTTTCTAGCTTCCCTTACCTTGAAGGGTTTGAAAACGGCAATGGCGGATGGATTTCTAGCGGAACGAATAACTCTTGGTCAATCGGAATTCCTAATGGCTCTGTAATAAACTCTGCTGCAGGAGGATTTGGAGCATGGGTAACCAACTTAACAGGAAACCACAACAATAACGAAACATCGTTTATCGAGTCCCCTTGTATTGATTTATCTTCATTAACTGTTGATCCCATATTATATTTTTCATTGACTTACGATACAGAATCTTGTTGTGATGAGGCTTGGGTAGACTATTCAACGGATGGAGGAAACACATGGTCCAGACTAGTTGACAGTGGCGGCGCTTTAGAATGGTTTAACGATTTAGGAAACCAATGGTGGGACGGAACTTCATCAGGAGGAGCCGGAGTTTGGGTGAATGCGGAAAACGAACTTGTTGGTCTTGCAGGACAGTCAAATGTTAAAATTAGGTTCGGTTTCAGCTCAGATGGTTCTGTGGTTCGAGAAGGTGTTGGTATTGATAACGTACGTATTGATTTACCACCAGGAGTAGATGCAGGAGCAGTTGCTTTAATTTCACCGGTAACAGGTTGTGGTTTGAGTACTTCAGATTCAGTAAAAGTTCAAATCCAAAACTTTGGAGCAGATACATTAACATCTACCCCTGTTAGTTTTGAGTTGAATGGTGGAGCTGCTGTGACAGAAACAATAACCGCAACCATTTTACCCGGAGCGTCATATGTGCACACTTTTAGTACGTCTTTAGTGAACTTGTCAGTGCCGGGTAATTATTCATTTAAAATGTACACCGGTGCTGTTTTAGATGCAAATCCATTAAACGATACGATTACACAAGTAATATCAAGTATTCCAATTGCGAGTTTTCCTTATTCTGAAGGTTTTGAAACCAGTAGTGGTGGATGGACAGCATCAGGAGCTGCTTCATCGTGGGCATGGGGAACACCTACAGGAACTGTTATTGCAAGTGCCGCAACTGGAACAGGAGCATGGGCTACTAATTTATCAGGAGCCCATAATGACAATGAATTGTCGTATTTAGAGTCTCCTTGTTTTGATCTTTCAGCGCAAACAATGGATCCAGTTTTGAGATTCTCACTTACCTTCGAAACAGAAGCATGCTGTGATGAAGGTTGGGTGGATGTTTCGACTGATGGTGGAGTAACTTGGACAAAGTCGATTGACTTAGGAGGAGCTTTTAATTGGTACAACGATTTGGGTAACCAATGGTGGGATGGTTCAAATGTTTCCGGTTCTGGGGTGTGGGATTCAACATCCAATGTGTTATCAGGGGTTGCAGGCTTTCCAAGTGTGAAGTTCAGATTTGCATTTAGTTCAGACGGTTCTGTGACTAGAGAAGGATTTGGAATTGATAATGTATCACTTGACATGCCTGTTTCAGTGGAAAAAGTAAGCTCTGAAGATGGAATAACCTTCTCCCTGTATCCAAACCCAACAGAAGATGCATTTAATTTGGTCACGCCAACAACTGCAAAATCAATAACTGTTGAAATTTTAGATACAAGAGGTCAATTGATTTACAATGAAGAAATACCTGCTGCACGTGATAGAATCCATAAAATAGATGTTAGCTCAATTGCGAAAGGGATTTACTTTGTAAAAATTAGCAATGATGCTACTTCTAACACACAAAAGTTAATCATACAATAACTTAGATAGAACTTCAAAAGAAAAAAACCTCTTCGAATTCGAAGAGGTTTTTTTTAATTAATAAATCTATAAGCCAGATTCTGTTACCCATAAGGGCATTCTATCATTTATCTTCGCAGTCTACCCTCCGGAAGGGCGAGTAACCCCATTTCCGGTTTATTTGACCTTGCAGCCCATAAGGTTTGCCTAGCCTCCTTTGTTGCCATTGGAGCGGTGAGCTCTTACCTCGCCTTTTCACCCTTATTCCGATAAATCGGAACGGTTTATTTTCTGTTGCACTAGCTGTTTCCAATAAATTGGAACCCTCACTTTCATAAGGTATGGTACTCTTTGCTGTCCGGACTTTCCTTACCAATTACTTGGCACGATAGAACGATTTATTACCGCAAAAGTAAGCCTAATCTTCAATCAAATTGGTGAATAATTAACTCAGTTGCACCGCCCCCATATTTTTGATAATTCCCATCTAAAAATTCTATCTCAGGATATGAGTCCGTTAGTAGTCTCCTGATTTCTCGTCGAAGCTTCCCCTTCCCCACTCCGTGAACAATTACAAATTTTCGAATGCGTTGGCGATTTGCTTCACGAATGAGCTCTCTCACTGCACCAAGCTGTAACTCTAATGCTTCTAAATCAGTATAACGTTGGTATTCTTGTGGTACAAGAACTTCTAAATGAAGATCTACTGTGGTGTTTTTTGAGTTAAATAGTAGTTGAACGCTCGTCGATGAAGAGTCTATACTTTTTTTACTTGAAGTCTGTGAATGAGATTGCTCTTGTGGTTTACTCTCCACCTTACCTTCTTCGGTAATCTTATACACCTTATCCAACGGAAAAGTATATTCAAAGCCATCAGGACACTCTATAGTTACGCTAATTTTAGTAAATGAAATTAAAACACCTTCCAATCTTTCATCCGTAACATATATTTTATCACCAACAGATAGATTCATTATTTTAGTACTTTAATGCAAAGGTAAAAAGAGCACATGAATAAAAAAGAGAATCCTTGGAAGACTTTGAAAAAAAATACCGTTTATGAGAACCCATGGATAAAGGTTGAGCACCATGAAGTATTAAACCCCAGTGGACAACCTGGAGTATATGGAACAGTGGCATTTCAAAATATTGCCGTTGGAGTTATTCCAATTGATACAACCAACCATACTTATTTAGTGGGTCAGTTTCGATTTCCACTGAATGCCTATTCTTGGGAAATTCCTGAGGGTGGATGCCAACTCAATACAGATCCATTAGCAACGGCAAAAAGAGAGTTAAAAGAAGAAACTGGAATTATTGCACAACGTTGGGAAAAATTACAGACCATTCATACAAGTAATTCGGTTACAGATGAATTTGGAATTATATATACAGCTGAGGATCTTGAATTTTTCGAGGCTAATCCCGATGAAGACGAGGACTTAGAGATTCAAAGAATTTCGTTAAAAGAAGTTTTAGAGATGATTAAAAGAGGAGAAATTACAGATAGTCTAAGTTTGGCAGGAATCCTACGGCTTCATATTGAAAGACCTGAGTTATTTGACTAACTTAAAATTAGAAATAAACTGTCCTAAACTGAACGGTTTTTCCCTTTTTAAATTCCAAACTTGGGGCAGGAACCTTAACGCAATTCGCTACTTTAAAAACCCATTTGAGCCATACCTTATTGGTTTCTATTTGTTCCCAATCAACATCTAAACTCAAATAATATTGACGTTTTGCATCATAGACATTCCCATTAAATGAACTTCTAATTTGGTCGGCAAAAATCATTTCATCAGCACCCAGACCAAAAGCGATAGACAGCCACTTTGGTTTTATACTTGAGTGAATTAAATTCAAATTTATAGAAGCCCAGTAAGTCTGACCGTTGTAGTCTTTAAATGCTTTTTCTAATAAACTAGAGCCTAACACATTCGGCCTAAGGTCTGAATACTTTGTAGGGTAAAAGGAATATTTCAATTGTACAACTTGACGCTTCAAAAAATACTCCTGAGCTGCAAATAGGGCTATGCCAGATGTGTTCGCTGCAAAATCTCCCCAAGAAAAGCCCCATTCTTTGCTAAAACCGTCAAAAACCTCAACAGTAGTTAAAAAAGCAAAACTTGAAATACTAGAATATAATAATGCTTGATTTCGACTCTTCTCGTCTCTATGAGAGTACAAATCATAAGATAACTTGGACAGCGTAAAAGTTGAATAGACATGGCCTACTTTGTCAACCTGAAGCCACTCTTGATTGTCATTAAAAGAGTGCAGCCCACTTCTCTCATAATCACTATACCAAAGTGCATTTAGACCAACCAAACCTACCCCATAAACTGCAGCGGAGTATAATCCGATCTTCCTATTTTTAACCTTATTATCTAATGTATCTTGACTACAAACAGTTGCAGCAGGTAAAATACCTGCTGCAACAATTATGATGTATCTCAGAAATCGAGTCACATTAATTTGACTTAATTATTTTATGTGTTTGAACTTTATCCTCGGTAATTACAGTAAAAATGTAAACTCCTTTTGACAAGAAACTTAAATCAATTACTTCAACACCAGTGGATTGAATTTTATTTTTACGAAAGACCTCTTGCCCACTAGTGGACCGAATAATAAAATCTGAAGGAGTATCATTACTAAAGTTATAATCAACTGTTAAATCATTGGTGAACGGGTTTGGTCGAATTGAAACCTGATCTTGTACCAATTGATTATCTTGAATACCCACAAGGCTGCAAGTTGTATCAATCACCGCTTTAGCTGTCACAAAATTACTTTCACAAGGCAATTCTGAAACACCCCAGCGGTAAAAATAAGGATAACTATTTCCATTATTCGAACCCTTTATGGTTACTAAATTAGAAATAGTGTAAGGGTATGCTGCCCCAGTGGAATTTCTGTATAAGCTAATGTCTCTATCGCTAAATGAAACTCTATAGTTTGAATCAGGTTGCAATTCGATATTAATATTGACCCTTAGTGGACTCGATGGCACATAGATGTCTTTTGAAACGACCAACTCTCCTTGATTATTCCAGATATCCATTCTTCGTGTAGCCGCCTTATTGGAAAATAGAATCATCGTTCGCAAAAGAATCGGTTTATGTACGTCAAACGTCATGTAATCATTGCTAGAAGAATATGATCCAGAGCCGATATTGTTTAACGGACCACCAGAGAAGGTAGGATTATCACTGACTTCTTTAACATAAAGAACAGTGTCACTTCGTAAACCGAATATGCTCAGTGAATCTCCGGTAAAAATTGAACTTGCCGTTGTATCCCGATACCAAACACCGGTAGATGCAACATTTACCTTAATTCCAGCTTGTGCTCCAACACAAACGGTATCGCCAACAACACTTGGACTACTTAATTTTGTTACCGTTACAACATTTGTTTTGGTGATGGTATTAGATCCTTGACTATTTGTGACCGTTAAGCTCACACTAAGGGTTCCATCAGCATAGTAGTTGTGGCTTTGGTGGTAATCTGTAGATGTAGTGCCGTCGCCAAAATTCCATAAAGCAGATGAATACCCTTCAGTCGATCTATTTCTAAACGTAACGTTTCCTGTACAGGTGGTGTCTGCATTTACTGAGAAATCAGCTATAGGAGCTGTTACTGCCGTTTTACAATCCCAATTGATTATAAATCCAGCTCCAGTTGCCACATTATCGGAAATCATTCTTATAGTAACTTCATTTGAACTGCTTACAACCATGTTATTTACTGGTGGGAAATTCTTACAATAACGACCAATCAAAGGAGCGTCTAGTGAAGGCCCATCATAAACTTCTATAAAATCTCGATTACAGTTAAACCCAGTACCCGCTTCTACGTCTAAACGAGAAAAGTCCAACTCAATATAGTCTGCTGATGCAACAGAAATTGTGACTGAGCCACTTTCGTTTGAACCGTAGCTAGCACCAAAACCACCTGAATCAAACAATCTACCTCTACAATCTGTCAAGTTAGCATTAACCAAATTATCCAGAGTATGAGAGCACGGCACGCTGCTTGTATCTATGATTACGTATGAGGTTTTAAGAACTGTATCTGAACCACAGGTACCCCCATCACCAATTAACTGCACGTCATACGTTCCTTGCGCCAAATAGGTGGTTGTTGGGTTTCTTAGGGAACTAGTATCGCCATTTCCAAAATCCCATATAAAGTCCGCAATGTTTGAACCTTCGCTAACAAAATCTAAAGTAACAGGGGAATAACAAAACGCAGTATCTTGAACCGCCGAAAATGAAGCAGAGACAGCATTTACATATTCTGCTCCAACTCCTACAGCATACCAAGCATTGGTTGTAGCCTCAACTTCAGGCGAACATGCTCCATATAAATCGATGGCAGATTTAATTGCATAAAATCTCGCCTCGTCGTGATTTGAGGATGGATTCAAATAAACCGTCAGGTTTCTAAACGCTATTTTTTCAGCCTTATTTATTCCCAGTCCAACTACCGTAAAACTATCCGTTGCATCATTCACTCCAGTTCCACCATTTGTCAACAAGTAAAACCAATAGTTTTGAACGCCACTATTCGAGTGAACTCCACACCTATCGTTATTTCCTGTTGGAATGCATCCTTTTGTTTGTCTCCAACTCTGTCCTTCATATGTATCGGGATGTCCAAAGCTATTCGGATTAGACATACTCCTAATCGCTCCCCCAACATCTTCACCAATAAGCCAATTCGCTCTAGTAGGCCTTGCATAAAACTCCAAAGCAGTCCCAAAAATATCACTAAACGACTCATTTAAAGCACCAGATTCATTTGCATAAATTAAATCTGACGTGTAATCTGTTAAACCATGTGTTACTTCATGTGCAACAATATCTAAAGAAACCAGCGGATTACTCAAAGACGAAGTACTATTCCCATCTCCGTAGGTCATTACAGTTCCATTCCAAAAAGCATTCGCATAATTTTGATCGTAGTGAACATAACTTACAAGCGGGAAACCATTATTATCTATACTATTTCTGTTGTGAACATTCAACAGGTAGTCGTATGTTGCTTCGGTTCCCCAATGTGCATCTGTTGCATATTCGTCGCGGCTCGCATTGATGTTATTCCAAAAGTTATTAGAATCAATAAAATCTACCGCTCCCGTATAATTTCTTTGCGTTAATGAGTTTAAGGTAACAATCGCTGTTCCTCGAGTTGAGTCTCTTAATCGAAAAAATCCGGTTAAACTATCTGTCACAACTTCTTGAGTATCAATGTAAGCAGTTACTGCAGTTCCTTTTGAACCGCCTCCAGTATGAAGTAAGTTCTCTTGAAATTGAATAGTTCCGTTTTGTGCATTTACAAATATCAATTCTCTACTTAGTGGCTGACTTGCATAAACGTTAAAGGCATATGTCAATGTTAGCGTATTATTCCCTTCAAAATAATTTGGTAAATACATCAGTTTACCCATTGGGTAAAACTCACTTTCTATATGGTTTGAAGGCTTGTCAATTTCCCACATGAATTCACTAGCACCAACAAAGTTCAAAGCACTTGATTGGGCCGTCTCTTCTGTTAATGAAGGCAATTCTATTGAAGGTACTATCGCATTAATATTCCCAGAACTTGAGGTAACAGCACCCTCTCGAATGTGCACTGATAGGCTTGAATAAGCCACTTCAACTCGGTCATAATACATTCTGTAACGTTTGTGCTCGAATCCCAACTGATCAGAGTTTGAATTCAATAAACGAAAACTGAACTTGTTTGAAGGTAGAATTTGATCCTGTAGAATTGAAAAGAATAATTCCTCGGAGAGGTTCGCCTGAGGGTCTAACTCAATATACGAAGGAAAAGAATTTCCTTCTTCTACTTTAACCTGCGTGGCGCCAGAGAAAACAGCATCTGCTGCGTTTCCATTCAATATTGAAAATTGAGCCTGCGCACCAAGTGAACAAGCTAAAATTAGACTTAATACTATTTTCTTCATCTGCTTATCTTGTTACAACAACTTTTTGGTGAAAAATTTCACTTTCAGTGTAAATTTGAATAAAGTAAACTCCTGACTCCCAGTTTGCACTGTTTACAAAAAGTTTTGATTCCATGTTACTGTTTAGACCATTGTAAACTAATTTACCTGACAAATCTAAAACTCTAATCTGTTCTATGCTTTCTGTACCCGCTTCAATCGTAAACCTATTTTTTGCCGGGTTTGGATAAATTTGAAAATCATTTAATTCCTCTACCATTTCTTTTACAGCCGTTATATTACAGGTGGTATCTACAATTGCATTTACAGGAACTCTGGGACTTGAACAATCCGGACTTTTAACTCGCCAATTGTAGAAGAAATAGTAAAATCCGACAGGGTTTGAACCCGCACTACTTCTTTTTATTGAAACCTTGTTGGCAATGGTATAAGGATAATTCGTTCCACTATTGTTTCGGTATAGATTAGGCTGAATCCCTTGTGGAATACCTAATTGATAGTCCGTTCCCGGATCGATTTGAAAATTCAAATTAACTCGGAACGCTCCTGAAGGAACAAATCTAGATACTGATTGCAATACGGTTCCATTGGCATCTCTCAACTCAATTGTTCTATTGCCAGAATTTGCAGCATAAACTCTAACTGAAACTAGTTCAATCCTGTCCAATACATCGAAAATTAGGTGTTGATTCCCGGTAAAATTAGCTCCTCCTCCTATAGTATTAGTAGCCGGACCAACCGTTTGAATTGGAGCAATGATTGAGTTCTCCGCCCATACTTGAGTATTTGTCGTTACATTCGGAATTGAATAAGTGTTCCCGGTTGCAATTGAACTTCCTCCAAATTCAGCAGCGTACCAATTTACAGCTCCTGAAGCTGAAGCAGAGAACGTAGCCGACTGACCTACACAAATTGAATCATTTGCAACATTAGGACCCGCGGGCCTTGTTACTGTAACAATATTCGATTTTGTTGTTGAATCTGTTCCAAATGCATTTGAGGCTACTAGTTTAACAGAATAAGTCCCGTTGGTGGTGTAATAGTGAGTTGGATTTTGTTGGTTTGAAGTATTTCCATCTCCAAAATCCCATGACCAATTGGTTGGTAATTGCGTTGAAATGTCGGCAAATACAATTTCTCCGTCACAAGTAGCAGTCTCGCTAATTGTAAAATCTGTAGTTGGCGAAGTAGAAGGATAATTGCAACTCCAATCTATTTCAAAACCAGCCTCTTCCACAGCTCCATCTGATTCAAATTGAATGGTGATTGAACCTCTAGTTGATGTAATTGATGGAGGTAAATTGTTATTGCAATACTCACCTAAAAGTGGTGCGGTGATACTTGGTCCATCAAATACTCTTAATACATCATAATCACACAAAGTACCTGAAGAACCGCTTTCTATATCAAAAAATGGAAAAGTTAAAGTAACACTAGCGGCATTAGTCGGACTAATTGTGATGGTTCCTGTTTCATTTGGCCCGTAGTCCGAATTCCCGCCGCTATCGAAAATTTTACCTGAACATTCTGTTTCAGTAGAATTTCTGTTATTGTTAAGAATAATAACACATGCATTTGCGCTGTCCACGTCGATGTACGCAGTTTTTAGAATTGTATCTGTTCCGCAGGCACCACCATCAGCAATTAAGGAAACATCAAACTGACCGTAGGTAATGTAGTTGTGAGAAGGTTCTCTAGCTGTGCTAAACGAACCATCTCCAAAATTCCAAGTGAAATTTGTCGCGTTGTTCGAGCTATTTGTAAATGTTGTTGACAAAACTGGCGAGCAAGCTTGAGTTACACTTGCGGTAAAATCAGAAGAGACTCCGGGAGTATAAGCGGCTCCAACTCCAACTGCATGCCATGCATTTACAACGGATATGTGCTGCGGTGAACAAGCTCCGTACAAATCAATTGCCGATTGAATGGAATAAAATCGTGCATCGGCAAAGTTTGATGACTGCGTTAAGTAAACAGTTAAGTTTCTAAATGCAATTGCCGCTGCTGTATCAATGCCTAAGCCAGCTACACTATACGTTTGTTGTGTTGGCGCTGTATTGGTACCTGAGCCACCAACTGTTAATAGGTAGAACCACTTATTCTGAACACCAGAATTTGAGTGAACACCACATCGATCGTTATTTGCAGTTGGAATACAGCCTATGGTTGGTCTCCAGTTGGTTCCATCGTAGGTATCTGGATCTCCGTATTGACGTGGATTTGAAAGCGAACGAAACGCTCCACCAATATCTTCTCCCAATAACCAATTTGCTCTATTCGGTCGAGCGAAAAACTCTACAGCCGCTCCGAAAATATCTGAAAAAGATTCATTCAATGCCCCTGATTCGTTTGCATAGATCAAATTAGCGGTAAAGGTTGTCAATCCATGGGTAATTTCATGACTTGCAATATCCAATGAAACTAGAGGGGTGAATGTTCCTGAACCATCTCCATAAGTCATTCGCTGCCCATCCCAAAATGCATTATTAAAATTTACTGAGTAATGCAGGTAACTGTTCAAGGTAAAGCCATTGTTGTTAATTGAATTTCGGCCAAATTTCACTAGAAAATATTCGTGTGTATTCTCCGCACCCCAATGCGCATCTGTAGCATATTGATCTCTCAAAGCATTCACATTATTCCAGTTGTTATCTGCATCTGTAAAGTCTACTGAATTAGCGTAACTCGTTCCCCTCAACATGTTGAAAGTGTTCACACCATTTCCATTAATCGTTTGCCTTAATCGAAATGAGTTTGACGCTAAACTGTCAACTTTTATGGTCTGTGTTCCGCTGTAAGCAGTTTGTGCCGTTCCGGTTGTGTTCGCAGTATGAATTAAATTATTGACAAAAACCACATCTCCAGTGGAAGCATCAACGTAGATCTCTTGCCTACTTAAAGGCTCTTGAGCGTATACATTAAACTTATATGTCAAACGTAAATCTCCGGGATTTAAATCCATTGACTTCCCGATGTATTTCATTTCTGGAGCAGGATAATAAGTTGAAAAAGGATTACCTGTTTCAAGCTTCAAATGCTTTTCTTCAGCAGGAATTTCCCATTTGTATTTTTTGGCTCCTACGTATCTCTTTGCGGCAGAAAAAGCAGCCTTTTTAGAAATTGAGTTCTGAGTTGACCCAGGAATTCGATCTACCAACTTCCCATTCATCGAATATATTTCATTGTTCTTGATGTGAACAATCCATTCCGCAAATTCTATCGGCACTCCATTATACGTTTGTTCATATCTAATGTGGGTAAAGCCTATTTGATCAACCTCTTGTCCAATTTCTACGAAATCAAACCCTTTTACTCCTTTCCAGTAATTCTGAAAGAGACCTTTTAACTCAGCAGGAGCAGGTCTTTTTTCACTAGAATATTCAATATATGTCGGAATATTACTAGACTCAAGAGAGAGTCTTTGTTTTGTTATTTGGTATTGAGAGTTTTGGCCAGCAAAAACCAAGTTCGCCGCCAATAAAATGGCAGTAAAAGTTAAAGAAAATTTCATCTACAGGTTATTTTAAGAACATAAAGATAACTATAACGCCTTAATCTTTGTTCGTTGACTCGTCTAATGTCGCCTAGCTTACTACTAAAATGATATTATAAAAGCATTATCTTTTCGAAAGTTGTAATAATTCGAATTCTGCTCTAGAAGTGTCAATTCTTCTGAACTCCTATAAAAATAGTCCAACACCATAGTTTTATCCATTGCCGATAGCTCTGAGTTGCTACTTGGAACTACAATATCAACCGTTGCTTGCAACACCTGCTCAACTTCAGGTTCCGGAAATAACAACATTGATTTATTGCCAATTGAAAGCACTTTACTTGTCGCCTCTTCAATAGTGTCCCACTTTAGTTCATTCACCCCAGTTAAATTCATATGATCATTTACAATTTTTTTGTCATAATCACTTACTCCTTCTACTAAATAAATCTCAGCAGTTCTTCCCTTAATAAAACTCCAAGCTGGATTTTTAAAAGCATAAAATGTTATTTGTTTGGTTTGCAATGCTTCATAAGTAGCAAGTAGCTCAGTGATTTGTATTCCAATTATAAAACACAATACAAGAACAAATGCTTTACCTGCTTTGTGGTAAATAAAGATCAAGAAGGATATAATCGCACCGATAAGAAAAAGGATAGATAGCTCACTCATCCAAATTCCTACTGACATTGCCTCCGGAATTGCTGTAACAAATAGAATAGATTCGTTCAGAGCAGTTAATAACCAATCTAAAATTGATGCAAGGTATAAGTCTGAGTTAAACAACAGAAACAGGCAAACGATAATGACGGAACCCAGCACAATTCCAAAAGCTAAAGGGATAACCAAAAGGTTGGCAACTAGGAAGTAGTTTGGAAACTGATGGAAGTATGCTAGCGTAAACGGCAGTGTAGCAATTTGAGCAGCAAAAGACACAACCAACAAACTCCATACTTTATCCATAAGCCAATTAGGCCAATACAACAGCTTATACACTACCGGATGAATTAAAACGATTCCGATAACAGCTGAGTACGAAAGTTGGAAACCCACTTGAAATAAGTTATTGGGGTCTAGCAGCAACAGCAGGAATGCTGACACTGCGATAGAATTTAAAACATTCGAGTTGCGCTTCAATAACTTAGAAATAATAACAAAAGAAAACATCCAACCTGCTCGCTGAACTGAAGGGGACAAACCAGCTAAAAAGGCGAACGCCCAAATAACCAAAAGCAAGGTAACGGTCTGAATAATTCTATAACTCAACCCATCAGGCAACTTACTCAATAAAAAGTTGAAGATTAAAAATACAATCCCCACATGCAAACCTGAAACTGCTAAAATGTGCATGGCTCCTGCTCCTGCATATTGCTGTTGCAGTTCAGCGTCCAGATACGATTTATCTCCCAGTGTTAGCGCAACCAATACGGCCAAATTATTATCAGTGATTTTAAGCTCCTTATATATTTGAATAATCGAAGCTCTAGCCATTTCAGCGTAGCGAATAAGTGAATTATTCGACTTAAGTTTTATAAACTCATCTTCAAAACTAGTGAGATAGATATTCTTACTCTCCAGAAAGCGCTGATAGTTGAACTGAGCAGGATTTTGCGGACTCATTGTTGGAACCAACTTACCTTCTCCGGCAATTAAATCTCCTACATGTGGATCAAAAAGGCTATCCTTGTTATAGACAAGTAATTTAAAGTCAACATTTTCCCACGAGTCATTCTTCTTAAATTTTTGAATTTGAACAACTAATGATTGAGCTTTACCTTCTTTTTGTTTAACTGACTGAACTTTACCTAACCAAACTGTATTGGTTGGTACGTCATTAACTCCTCGAGTTTCTTGCATGGTATGCATAGATGAATAACCAACACCTAAGCCAATAAAAAGAGTAGAAATTAGTATCCCAGTGACGTAGTTCGCCTTAAAACTTCGATTAAATATATGAAGCAACACTAATCCGATTAACAAACCGAATAGAGATACTACAATTGCAGGTGTTAGCCCTAGCGAAAAGTTTAAACCTAAAAAAATTCCGACCCCAAATGGAATCACCAATCGTACAAAAGGAAATGAGCTCCAAAAAATCAAAACGCCTAATTCTAGTTATAAGGAACTAAAATTAGGCGTTTTAAATTAACCTATTGTGACAGCAGAGTTTCTAACCTGCCAAAGCAGCTTTTACAAAACCTGCAATCAACTTACCATCTGCTTTTCCAGCCAATTTTTGGTTTGCCATCCCCATCACTTTTCCCATATCAGCAATGGAAGTTGCACCTGATTCAGCAACCACTGCATCAACAATTGCCTTCACCTCATCTTCACTCATTTGCTCTGGCAAATAAGCCTCGATGATGGCAACTTGATCTAATTCTGGCTGAGCCAAATCATCTCTTCCTTGCTCTGTAAAGATAGTTGCGGCATCTTTGCGTTGCTTAACCAACTTCTGCAACATTTTTAACTCCGACTCTTCCGATGACTCAGAGGCTCCTTTTTCGGTTGCAGCAACTAGCAATGCTGATTTTATCGCTCGTAATGACTCTAGCTTAACCTTGTCTTTGGCTTTCATCGCCTCTTTAAGGTCACTGTTGATTTTTTCTGTTAATGTCATGTTTATGTTATTTAACTTAAGCAACGATTGACTTGCGAATCATGTTCAAAGCAGAACCAGCTCTATACCATCCAATTTGCTGTGCGTTGTAGGTATGGTTTAATTTTACTTGATCTTTTGATCCATCTGCATGCACCAACTCTAGAGTCAACTGCTTGTCTGGAGCAAAATCTTCTAAATCAATAAAATTGAACGTATCATCCTCTAAAACCTTGTCGTAGTCCGACTCATTGTCAAAAGTTAACCCTAACATGCCTTGTTTTTTCAAGTTTGTTTCGTGAATTCTTGCAAAAGACTTCACAATAACCGCAACAACACCTAAATGTCTTGGCTCCATAGCTGCGTGCTCACGAGAAGATCCTTCTCCATAGTTATGATCACCCACAACAACTGAAGGAACTCCGGCTGCTTTATACGCTCTTGCTGTAGTAGGAACCGGCTCTTTCTCTCCTGTCAATTGATTCACAACCTCGTTAGTGGCTTTTCCGAATGCATTTACTGCACCAATCAAACAGTTCTCTGAAATATTATCTAGATGACCTCTATACCTCAACCATGGACCTGCCATTGAAATGTGATCTGTGGTGCACTTTCCAAAAGCCTTAATTAAAAGCTTAGCGCCTTCAATGTTTTTGCCGTCCCACTCAGAAAAAGGAGTCAACAACTGCAGTCTCTTTGAATCTGGAGCTACATCAATTTTAATCCCACTTCCATCTTCTGCTGGAGCTTGAAATCCATTATCTTCAACATCAAATCCTTTTGCAGGCAATTCCATACCTGTAGGTTCAGCTAGTTTTACTTGTTCTCCCTTAGAGTTGGTTAATGTATCGGTAATTGGATTAAAATCTAACTTTCCACTAATTGCAACTGCCGCTACCATTTCTGGAGACGTTACAAAAGCGTGTGTGTTTGGATTTCCATCTGCTCTCTTCGCAAAGTTTCTGTTAAAAGAATGCACGATTGAATTCTTTTCTTTCTTTTCTGCTCCTTCTCTATCCCACTGACCAATACATGGACCACAAGCATTTGTGAAAATACTTACAGATTCAAACTTTTTAAACGTATCCATCAGCCCATCTCTCTCGGCGGTAAATCGAACTTGCTCAGAACCCGGATTAATTCCCAATTTAGAGACAGGAACAACACCCTTATTGAATGCATCTTCAACAATAGAAGCAGCTCTCGTTAAATCCTCGTAAGAAGAGTTGGTGCAAGATCCAATCAATGCCCACTCAATTTCCGTTGGCCAATCATTTGCTGCAGCTTTTTCTTTCATCTCAGAAACCGGAGTAGCTAAATCAGGCGTGAAAGGTCCGTTCAAGTGTGGCGTTAATTCATCTAAATTAATTTCAATTACTTGATCAAAATACTGTTCTGGGTTTGCGTAGACCTCAGCATCTCCTGTTAAGTGATCTGCAACCTCGTCAGCTGCAGCAACAACATCTGCTCTGCCCGTTGCGTTAAGGTATCTTCTCATCGAATCATCGTATCCAAAAGTTGAAGTTGTTGCTCCTATTTCAGCTCCCATGTTACAAATGGTGCCTTTTCCTGTACAAGAAAGGTTTTTTGCTCCTTCTCCAAAGTATTCAACAATAGCTCCGGTTCCACCTTTTACGGTCAAAATTCCGGCAACTTTTAAAATAATATCTTTTGCAGAAGTCCATCCATTTAATTTACCTGTCAACTTAACACCAATCAACTTTGGAAACTTCAACTCCCATGGCATGTCTGCCATAACATCAACTGCATCAGCTCCACCTACACCAACGGCAACCATTCCCAAACCACCGGCATTTACCGTGTGCGAGTCTGTTCCGATCATCATTCCACCAGGGAAAGCATAATTTTCTAATACTACTTGGTGAATAATTCCTGAACCTGGTTTCCAAAAACCAATTCCGTATTTGTCACATACAGAACTCAAGAAGTTAAATACTTCGTTGTTTTTATTAATTGAATCTTGCAAATCCTTGTCTGCTCCCAATTTTGCTAAAATCAAGTGATCTGCGTGAGCCGTTGAAGGCACAGCTACTTTCTTTTTACCCGCTTGCATGAACTGCAATAAGGCCATTTGAGCTGTGGCATCTTGCATGGCCACTCTGTCCGGCTTAAAATCAACATATGATTTACTTCTTTCAAACTCTTCCGTCGGCAACCCCGCATCTAAATGAGAGTACAAAATCTTTTCACTTAAAGTCATTGGTTTATTTAGAACTTTCCGAGCTGCATTCACTCGTTCATCCATTCTAGCATAAACCGCTTTTATCATATCAATGTCGAAAGCCATAATTTTATGTTTTGGTTGCAATTTTTTGAGGTTAGCGAAATTAAGCATTTAAGCCATTTTTTTCAACCATTCATCACTATTCCTTATAAAATTTAACCGACTTTGATTACCATTGCATTGTGTTAAAATTAATAAAGGAAAATATCCGAGAGGCGTTAAAATCGGTGAGAGGCCAGTTACTCCGTACCATTTTAACCGTTATGATTATTGCCATCGGTATAGTTGCCTTAGTTGGCATACTCACATCAATTGATGCCATTAGCGGCTCTATCTCCAGCAATTTTAGCAGCATGGGCTCCAATAGTTTTTCAATTAAAAATTATGGGTACAGTGGTAACTTTTCAAAAGGCGGCCGAAAAAGAAAGTATTTCTCACGAATCAGCTACCAAGAAGCTATAGATTTTAAGGAACGTTACGAATTTCCTGCCGTTGTTTCCGTTTCTACAAGAGCTTCTTCCCTGGCAACACTTAAGTATCAATCAGAAAAAACAAATCCGAACATTTTTGTTTTTGGGACGGATGACAATTATTTTGAAACCTCGGGTTATGAAATGGAACGAGGTCGAAATTTCTCGGAGTCAGAAATTCGCTATGGTTCACACGTTGTAATTATTGGAAATGAAATCGAGAAGAAGCTGTTCCTCAACAATGAAAACCCAATCGATAAACTCATCTCAATTGGCCCTGGCAGGTATCGAATCATTGGCACACTGAAATCGAAAGGAAGCTCCATGGGCTTTAGCGGTGATAAAAATGCTTTCATACCTATTATTAACGCACGTCAATACTTTTCGCAATCAAACCCAACCTTTACCATTAGCGTTAAGGCTAATACTCAAAATGAAGTAGACCCTGCCATTGGCGAAGCATGGGGTACCTTCCGAATCATTAGAGGGGATAATGTGAAACAAGAAGCTAGTTTTGAAATTTCAAAGAGTGATAGTTTTGCAAACTTGTTTTTAGAAAACATGGCTTTTGTTAGAATAGCGGCAATCGCTATTGCCATCATTACCTTATTAGGTTCTGCTATTGGATTGATGAACATGATGCTCGTTTCAGTGACCGAACGCACACGAGAAATCGGAATACGAAAAGCAATTGGCGCTAGTGCTGCAACTATTCGCTACCAATTCTTAATTGAAGCAATAGTTATTTGCCAACTAGGAGGTTTCTTCGGAATCATTTTAGGAATTATATTCGGAAACATTGTCGGCAGTTTTGTGGGAGGTGCTTTTATCGTTCCTTGGGCATGGATGATTTTAGGTGTATTTCTCTGTCTTATTGTAGGTTTACTTTCGGGCATCTATCCTGCTTACAAAGCCTCAAAACTAGATCCTATTGAGTCGTTGCGTTACGAGTAGATTCAGTTGACAATGGACAGTGGACAATTTACAGTGGACAATTTACGGTTGACAATTGATACTTAATAATTTAATGAGATTTCAAATCAATTCATTTCCAAAAAACGCACAGCAGCCTGCTATCTGCAAGCATCAAAGAACTATTATTTAAATCTATGGGCTTTTCTACACACGGTCGCGAACAACTCATAAGAGACGAACTCAATGCAAAAAGTTTAAAGAGAAGAGGTAGTTATTTCAAGCGCAAAGTTGAACTAACAGAAGCAGCAAAAAAAGAAGGGATTGAAATTAGAGAAGCTTGGCCGCATCAGATAAAAGCTATAAAAGAAAAATTGAGAGCCCAAAAGATTTCAGAGAGAAAACAATTTTATAAAGCCATTATTGCTTCGGTCATTTCAGCATTCATTCTTTTTTTTGGAATTGCATGGCTTATTAAATCAACATTTTTCTGATACAGTTGCTCCAAACTTCCGTGCACAATTACTTCCAACCACTATTAAATAGTAAACACAAAAAAGCCCGAAATCCACATTACTGCGAATTTCAGGCTTTCTCTATCAATCAATCTACTAATCTACTCTGCGATTACTTCAAAATCTATCGTTACCGATACGTCTTTGTGTAATCTAATTTCGGCTTGGTATGTACCAATTTCCTTAATTTGAGAACCTAAAATCTTTATGTTCTTCTTGTCAACATTGTGTCCCATTGCTGTAATTGAATCAGCAATTTGCATGTTGTTTACAGAACCAAAAATCTTCTTTCCAGCCTCTCCAACTTTTGCACCAACTTGAATCTTTACAGACTCTAGCGCTGTCGCAGTTTTTGAAGCTTCTTCTCTAATTTTTTCTTCTTTGTGGCTTCTCTGACGCAAATTTTCTTCCCAAACCTTTTTGTTTGATGAAGTTGCAGCCACAGCCTTCCCTTGAGGAATTAAAAAGTTTCTTGCAAAACCAGGTTTTACAGTTACTAATTCATCTCTAAATCCAAGGTTTTCGATGTCTTCTTTAAGTATAATATCCATTTTCTATCCTCCTATTTATTTTAACAAATCAGCTACGTAAGGCATCATTCCTAAATGACGACATCTTTTTACAGCTTGAGCCACTTTTCTTTGATATTTCAAAGAAGTACCTGTGATTCTTCTTGGTAATAATTTCCCTTGCTCGTTTACAAATTGTAATAAATAGTCTGGGTTTTTATAATCGATGTACTTGATTCTATTTTTCTTGAATCTACAGTACTTCTCTTTTTTAACGTCAATCGCCGGTGGATTGAGGTATCTAATTTCTGATGAATTTTCAGCCATATCTTTTAAATTTTAAGGTTTTTATTTCGCAGCTTTAGCGAAAGATTTTACTTTTTCAATACGCACTTTAGCATATTCTACTGCATGCTTATCAAGCTTTACAGTTAAGAATCGCATGATTTTTTCATCACGCTTGAAAGCTAGTTCCATTTTTGCAATGAAGTCGCCTTCTACTTCGTATTGAAAAAGTTGGTAAAAACCAGTTGACTTTTTCTGAATTGGATATGCCAATTTTTTCATCCCCCAATGCTCGTCATTGTGGATTTTTGCTCCGGCATCTTGAAGCATTTTCTTGTAGGTTGCAACTGTTTCCTTTGCCTGATCTGCAGACAAAACGGGTGTTAAAATGAAAACAGTCTCATAATGATTACTCATTGTATACTTGTTTATATGTTATTCTCCCCAAAATTGGGTCGGCAAAAATACGAAATATTTCAAAATGATTGTTTTTTTCAACAATGGTTTAAATTCTGTCTTTTCGATTCAGTAGATACAAACTTATAATGTAACTTTGATTCACCAAAAATTCTATGGAAAATTTTGTTGTTTCGGCCCGTAAGTATCGTCCCGTCACCTTCGACTCAGTCGTTGGGCAAAAGTCGATTACAAACACCTTAAAGAATGCCATAAAAACAGAACATCTGGCACAAGCCTTTTTGTTTTGTGGTTCTCGTGGGGTAGGCAAAACAACCTGCGCTAGAATTTTAGCTAAAACCATCAACTGCTTCAACCGAACAGAAAATATCGAGGCGTGCAACGAATGCGATTCTTGCACTTCTTTTAATGAAGGCGCGTCCTTAAACATTCACGAATTAGATGCGGCATCCAATAACTCGGTAGATGATATTCGAAATTTAATTGATCAAGTTCGTTTTGCACCACAAATTGGTTCTCATAAAGTGTACATTATTGATGAAGTGCACATGTTATCCAATCAGGCATTTAATGCTTTTTTGAAAACACTAGAGGAGCCCCCTGCACATGCAATCTTCATTTTAGCTACCACTGAAAAGCACAAAATAATTCCGACAATACTTTCTCGTTGTCAAATATTTGACTTTAGCAGAATTGAAGTAGAAGACATTGCCATGCACTTGGCTTCCATTGCTGAAAAAGAAGGAATAAAAGCTGAAGAAGAGGCGCTTCATGTAATTGCTCAAAAAGCAGATGGTGCGTTAAGAGATGCTCTTTCCATTTTTGATCAACTCATTAGTTTCTCAGGAAACAATTTAACTTACGATGCCACTATTCAGAATTTAAACATTCTGGATTACGACTACTATTTTAAAGCAACAGACAGTTTATTAAAAGGAGAGATTCCTGCGATACTCGTTTTGTTAAATGAAATCATGCACAATGGCTTTGACGCCCATTTATTCATTAACGGCCTTGCATCTCACTTTAGAAACTTATTAGTCTGCCTTGATCCCCAAACAATCAACTTATTGGAGGTTGGAAAAAGCATTAAACCAAAGTATAGCGAACAAGCTAAAAAATGCTCGGTAAGCTTTTTAATTCGAGCCCTAGAAATTTGCCGGACGTGCGACACCGAATATAGAGCAAGTAAGAACAAACGACTGTTGGTAGAACTTTCGTTGATGCAAATCGCATCCATCATGAATTCTTCAATTACTGAGGGCGAAAAAAAAAACGGCTAATTAAATCGGTTGCCGAAGTTCAAGCGACCTATAACATTACCGCAGTAAACAAACCTTCACCGGCACCTACCCCAACTTCAAACCGGGAAGCAGAAAAAGAATCGGTCGTTAATCCTGAGAAAAAGCTTGAAGAAAGTGAGCTAGCGCCTCTTCAAGTAAAAGAAACTGAAGTACCGTTAAATTCCAAGAACGAACAGGAGACCTCTAAATCGAAAAAGGACAACTTCAAAGGTAAATTTGCAAAACTAGCCCAACAAAAAACAGCTACGTCCTCTTTATCTATAAATGAACTCACTAAAGAAATTGATAGAACAGAAGAAGAAATTGCTGCAGAGGCTTACACGTCAGACTCTAGAGAAGAATACACCGAATCGCAATTTACCCCAGTTTGGCAAAAATTGGCAGAACGCATAAAAGACAGTGAAGTGGAAGGCAGCTCCATTGTTTACTCTGCCATGATTACCAGGGCTCCAATTTTAAAAGACCACTTTCAAGTGGAATTCTCTGCAGATAACAGAAGCCAAGCTGAAGAATTAATGGATCGCCGGACAGAAATTCACGATTATTTGCGAAAAAGTCTGAATAATGGTGGAATTGAAGTGAAATTTAGAGTTGAAAAAGATCAAAAAAAGCGCAAAGCGTATACAGATGAGGAGAAGTTTAAAAAAATGCTTGAGAGCAACCCTACTTTACTTCGCCTGAAAAACGAATTGAGCTTAGACTTTATTTAAACGCAACATTTTCAACCACACTTCCTTTTAATCTGCCTTTTAACAGAAAAACAAACTAAAAACTCAGGAGAATTATATACTTTCGTAGCTTATTGTTTAACAAACTCAATTTCAATGAAAATTAATTCAATCTTAGCAAGCTCTATTGCTGCATCAGCCCTATTATTTATGGTTGCATGTGGAGGCGGAGGAACAACAGATTCTGCAACAAGCGACAAAGCTTACGAAACTGTTGAAAATGACCCTACAAACACTCGTATTTATACGCTAGACAACGGTCTTAAAGTATACCTCTCTGTAAATGAAGAAGCTCCAAGAGTTCAAACTTCAATTGCCGTTAGGGCAGGAAGTAAAAATGACCCTGCTACTGCAACGGGTTTGGCTCACTACTTAGAGCACATGTTGTTTAAAGGTACCGACGTTTATGGTACTACGGACTTTTCAAAAGAAGGTCCACTATTGGACCAAATTGATAGCTTATACGAAGTGTATAGAGGAACCACTGATGAGGTAGCAAGGAAAGACTTGTACGCTCAGATTGACAGTGTTTCTCAAGTAGCATCTACTTTTGCCATTGCAAACGAGTACGATAAGATGGTTTCCGAAATGGGAGCTAAAGGAACAAACGCCTATACTTCTCAAGAAGAAACAGTTTATATTAATGACATCCCTACCAATCAATTAGAAAAGTGGTTAACCTTAGAAGCTGAACGTTTTAGAAGTCCTCAACTAAGGCTATTTCACACGGAGCTAGAAGCTGTGTATGAAGAAAAAAACAGAAGTTTAGATAGTGATGGAAGCATTACTTTCGAAACACTGATGAGTAATCTTTTTCCCAATCACCAGTACGGTCAGCAAACGACTATTGGTACAATTGATCACTTGAAAAACCCTTCTTTAACGGAAATCAAAAAGTATTTCAACACGTACTATGTGCCTAATAACATGGCCATTTGTTTAGCAGGAGATTTTAATCCTGACAGCGTGATTGTGATGATTAAGAAGAACTTTGGTTCTTTCGAATCGAAAGAGGTTCCAACCTTTGAGGTAGCTCAAGAGACTCCAATTACATCTCCTATTATTAAGGAAGTAACAGGTCCTGATGCAGAGTTTATGTACATGGCCTACCGTTTTGATGGAGTTGACACTCGCGAATCTCAAATGATTCAATTGTGTGACATGATTTTAGCGAATTCGACAGCCGGTATTATCGACCTAAACTTAAATCAAGCACAAGCAGTTCAAAGAGCTAGTTCATTTACTTACGTGTTGACAGACTACTCGGCGCACATGCTTACAGGAAGCCCAAAACAAGGACAAACGCTTGAAGAAGTGAAAGATCTTTTATTGGCTCAGATTGATAGCTTGAAAGCAGGAGCATTTCCCGATTGGTTACCTGAAGCTTGTATTAATGATTTAAAGCTGGGAAGAGTAAGACAGTTTGATAATAATAGAGGTAGAACGAGCATGACGGTGGATGCCTTTGTTCAGAGAAGAGATTGGGAAGAAGCTGTAAACGAAATTGATGCCTTGAAGAAATTCAGCAAAGAAGACATCATGAAATTTGCAAAAGAAAACTACAACGATAATTACGTAGCGGTTTACAAAAAGAATGGAGAAAAAGCGAATGACGTTACTGTTGTTAAACCTGAAATTACTCCGGTAAATGTAAACAGAGAAGATGCTTCACCATTTTTGACCAATTTAACAGGAATGAAGTTTGATCCAATTCAACCTCGATTCTTGGATTATGAAAAAGACATTAACGAAACGGAATTAGCAAATGGTGCAACTGTTAGAACGGTTAAAAACGAAACCAACGGTTTGTTTAGCTTGTACTACCTTTTCGATATGGGTAAAAACAACAACTCTAAAGTTGATTTAGCATTGGATTATTTAAAATTCTTAGGAACTGACAAATACTCTCCTTCTGAAATTCAGCAAGAATTTTACAAGATTGGCTGTGAGTTTAGCGTTTTTGCTAGTGATGAAAGATCATACGTAATCATGGATGGCTTAGATGAGAACTTTGACAAAGGAATCAAGCTATTCGAGCACCTTTTAGCCAATGCAGCTCCAGAAGAAGAAGCATTAAAAAACATGATTTCAAATGTGTTAAAAGCTAGATCTGATGCTAAGTTGAACAAAGGAAACATCCTTTTTGGAGCCATGCAGTCTTACGCTCAATATGGCGAAAACTCTCCTTTCAAGAATATACTTACCGAAGAAGAATTAAACAACTTGACAGCAGACGAACTAGTTGCAATTATCAAGGATTTAACCAACTACGAGCACCGAGTGCTTTATTTTGGCCCTAAGTCTGAAGAAGAACTAGTTGCAGCTCTGAACGAGAACCACAGAATGCCTGAAAACATGAAAGAAATTCCTTCAGGAAAAGAGTTCGTAGAGCAAGAAAATGAAGGAACGAAAGTTTATGTGGTAGATTATGACATGAAGCAAGCTGAGATCATGATGCTGTCTAAGAAAGAAATGTACAATCCAGAAACGGTTGCTGCAGCGGCTATCTTTAACGAGTATTTTGGTGGAGGAATGGGTTCAATTGTTTTCCAAGAAATGAGAGAATCAAAAGCTTTGGCTTATTCTGTTTATTCTGTTTACCGTTCGCCTAGCGATTCTTCTAAATCTCACTACACCATGGCCTACATCGGCACACAAGCTGACAAGCTTGCCGAAGCTATGACTGGAATGACAGATTTATTAAACAACATGCCGGAATCTGAAAAGAGTTTTGAATTAGCTAAGAAAGCTGCAATAGAGAAAATTAGAACGGAGAGAATTACAAAAGCTTCTAAAATTTTCAATTACGAGACAGCTTTAAAGAGAGGCGTAAATCGTGATTTGAGAAAAGACATTTACGATGCCATTCCGAACATGACAATGGAAGACCTGAAAGCTTTCCACCAAAAGTACATTCAAGATGGCGAATATAACATTATGGTAATTGGTAAAAAAGAAGGTTTAAACATGGACGCCCTTGCAAAATATGGCCCAGTAGAAACATTATCTTTAGAAGACGTTTTCGGTTACTAAATCAAAAACTTACTTCAATTAAAATCCCTCAAGCGCAAGTTGCACTTGAGGGATTTTTTTGTCTTATAAATTAGAAGCATTTGCTACCTAAGACCTAACAGGTTTTGAAAACCTGTTAGGTCTTAGGTAGCATTTTTCGCTAAACACACCTTCAACCCAAAATGAAATTAAACTTTAAGCAGTTGTTTTCTCATAGGTATAAAACACAAAAAGGAGCTCTTACGAACTCCTTTCTGCTTCAATTACTAACCAATCAACAAGTCTACTACCTCTTGTTAGGACAAAAGTACAAATTTTTTTACTATGCATGCATAATAAATAGCTATTTTTGAAAGAGAATTAATAAAAACAAATGAAACCTGCAGAAACAGTTGATTATCATGTTAAGTTCCTTTGGCATTCTATTTCTAATTTGTACAACCAAATTGCGCAGGAATTTGATTTAACACAAGCCACAGGTTACGCATTACTAAATATTGATTCCACACAAGGAATTGCAGCAACTCGAATTGCTCCATTGATGGGAATGAAAGCTACTAGCTTGAGCAGAATGCTCAAAAAAATGGAAAGCGACGATTTGATTTACAAGAAGAAGTGCGGAAACGACGGGAGGTCTGTAAAAATTCATTTGACCAAAAAAGGGGAAGAGAAAAAGAAGATTGCACGTAAAGTAGTAATTGAATTTAACGAATACATGATTGATCGCATAGACAAAAGTGATTTGAAAAAATACTTTGATACAATGCAGTCAATAACAGAAATAACAGAAGAATATAAAAATTTAAAACTCAAATAAGTGATGAGTAAAAGAAGAATTAAAAAAGTTGCCGTTTTGGGCTCTGGAATTATGGGGTCTAGAATTGCATGTCATTTCGCTAACATCGGTCTAGAAGTTTTACTACTAGATATCGTTCCTAGAGAATTAAACGACGAAGAAAAAGCGAAGAAACTAACATTGGAAGACAAAGCGGTGAGGAATAGAATTGTGAACGAGGCGTTCACAACTGCGATTAAGTCCTCCCCTGCTCCATTGTACTCTAAGAAGTTTGCCAACCGAGTTTCACTTGGAAACTTTGACGATGATTTGGAGAAAATTTCAGAAGCTGACTGGGTGATTGAAGTGGTAGTAGAGCGCCTTGATATTAAGAAAGTAGTATTTGAAAAGGTAGAGAAATATAGAAAGGAAGGAACCATTATTTCGTCCAATACTTCAGGCATACCTATTGAATCAATGCTTGAGGGCAGGTCAGAAGATTTTCAAACGAACTTCTTCGGAACACATTTTTTCAATCCTCCACGATACCTAGAACTATTGGAAATAATTCCTAGTTCGAAAACGAACCCAGAATTAGTGGAGTTCATGCTAGACTATGGTAGAACCTACCTTGGTAAAAAAACTGTATTAGCAAAAGATACACCGGCATTCATTGCCAACAGGATTGGTGTATTTTCCATCATGTCTTTATTCCACACGGTAAAAGAGATGGGATTAACAGTTGAAGAGGTAGACAAGTTAACTGGTCCTGTGCTTGGCCGACCAAAATCTGCGACTTTCAGAACTTGTGATGTTGTAGGGTTGGATACATTAGTTCACGTAGCGAATGGTGTTGCGGAAAACTGTCCAAACGACGAGAAAAAAGCTGCGTTCGAAATACCGTCTTACGTGAAACACATGGTCGATGAAAATTGGCTAGGATCAAAAAGCGGTCAAGGTTTTTATAAAAAGATTAAAGGAGAGGATGGTAAAAGTGAAATTCTATCACTTGACTTAAAAACACTAGAATATAACTCTCAAAAGAAAGTTAAATTCGACTCTATCGGTAAGGCGAGAGAAATAGATGATTTAGCTGAGAAAACAAGAGTTTTATTTAACCATAAAGACAAAGGCGGAGAGTTTTACAGAACCACCTTCACAGATTTGTTCAGCTATGTATCGTTCCGAATTCCTGAAATTTCAGATGAATTATTTCGGTTAGATGATGGTGTAAAAGCCGGTTTCGGTTGGCAATTAGGTCCCTTTGAAAGTTGGGACGCATTAGGCGTATCAACAGTTGTTGGTCAGATGAAAGAAATGGGGAAAGAAATTGCTCCATGGATTGAAGAAATGTTAGCAGCAGGTTGTGATTCTTTTTATAAGGTAGAAAAAGGCACCAAACTTTATTACGACATCCCTTCCAAATCGTACAAAGGAATTCCGGGTACAGAAAAGCTTGTTGTTTTAGATAATTTACGATCTGAGCACACCGTTTGGAAGAACAACGATGCAACGATAGTTGATTTAGGAGACGGTATATTAAACTTAGATTTTCACTCAAAGATGAACACCATTGGAGCAGGGACAATTACTGCAATTAACAAAGCAATTGACCTTGCCGAAAAAGAATATGAAGGTTTAGTTGTTTACAATACCGGTGGAAATTTCTCTGCAGGCGCTAACGTTGGTATGATTTTCATGATGGCCGTTGAACAAGAGTACGATGAACTCAATTTTGCCATTAAGCAATTTCAGAACACCATGATGCGTGTGCGTTACTCCTCTATACCAGTTGTAGTTGCTACACACCAGATGGCACTTGGCGGAGGTTGCGAACTTTCTATGCATGCCGACAAAGTAATTGCTCATGCTGAAACTTACATGGGATTAGTAGAGTTTGGAGTTGGAGTAATTCCAGGCGGTGGCGGCTCTAAAGAGTTTGCTCTTCGATTAGCAGACGAATTAAAAGAGGGTGATATTAGAATTAATGCATTTAGACAACGATTTTTAACCATAGGCCAAGCTCAAGTAGCTACCAGTGGTGAAGAAGCATTTGAATTAGGTTACCTAAGAAGAGGAATAGATGAAGTAATTGTAAGTCGCGAACTTCAATTAACCCGTGCTAAAAAAGCGGCGCTTGAATTAGCCGATAAAGGATACACAAAACCAATTGAGCGAACGGACATTAAAGTCTTAGGTCAAGAAGCACTTGGTATTGTTTACGTAGGAGCTAATTCCATGAAGAGTGGCAATTACATTTCGGAGCACGATCAGTTTATATCTGAGAAATTAGGATACGTCCTTGCCGGTGGCGACTTATCGGAAATTACAGAAGTTTCAGAGCGCTACCTTTTAGATTTAGAAAGAAAAGCTTTTGTTGAGCTGTGCACGAAGAAAAAAACATTGCAACGATTACAAAGCATGGTAACCAAAGGAAAAGTACTTCGCAATTAACTCTTAAATATTAATTATCAGTTTTTAATCTTTAATTATTGATGACTAGTTCAGTGTAATTAATTAAAGATTAAAAATTCTAGATTAAAAACTAAATAGATGAACACATATATAGTAGCAGGATACAGAACAGCAGTCGGAAAGTCAGGCCGAGGTTCACTTCGATTTACCAGACCAGATGATTTGGCTGCAAATGTTATTCAGCATTTAATGAAAACTAATCCAAGTATTACCCCTCAAGAAATTGATGATGTAATTGTTGGAAACGCAACACCTGAAGCAGAACAAGGATTAAACATAGGTCGTTTAGCTTCCTTAATGGGCCTTAACTCGATTGATGTTCCTGGAATGACCGTGAATCGATACTGCTCTTCAGGACTAGAGACCATTGCCATTGCCGATTCTAAAATCAAAAACGGCATGGGTGATTTAATTATTGCCGGCGGCGTTGAAAGCATGTCACCCATCGCTATGGGAGGCTGGAGAATTGTGCCAAATGCCAAAGTAGCCAAAGAAAATCCTACCTACTATTGGGGTATGGGCTTAACTGCTGAAGAAGTGGCCAACAAATACAATGTAAGTAGAGAAGATCAAGATCAATTTGCGTTTGAGTCGCACATGAAAGCATTGAAAGCAAATGAAAACGGCACCTTTAAAGATGATATCGTTCCGATAGAAGTAGAACAAGTTTACCTAGACGAAGGCGGAAGGAGACAAACAAGGTCATTCACTTTTGATCAAGATGAAGGACCACGAAAAGGAACTTCTGTCGACGCGCTTGCAAAACTGCGACCTGTTTTCGCTCAAGGTGGAAGTGTAACCGCAGGAAACTCTTCACAAACTTCTGATGGTGCAGCCTTTGTTATGGTCGCTTCTGAAGAGATGGTCAAACGACACAATTTAAAACCAATTGCAAGAATGGTCTCTTATGCTACCGCAGGAGTAGATCCTAGCATTATGGGAATTGGTCCGGTAAAAGCCATTCCTATGGCATTGAAACAAGCAGGCTTGCAATTGAAAGACATTGATTTAATAGAGTTAAATGAAGCCTTTGCCTCTCAGTCGTTGGCGGTTATTAGAGAACTTGATCTGAACCCAGAAGTACTGAACGTTAACGGTGGTGCAATTTCATTGGGTCATCCTTTAGGATGTACTGGAGCAAAATTGTCGGTTCAAATCTTTAATGAATTGAAAAAAAGAAATAAAAAATACGGAATGGTCACCATGTGTGTGGGAACAGGTCAAGGTGCCGCCGGAATATTTGAAATGTTATAAAAAGAACAAGATGAGCAATAAAAAAATCATAAAGGGAGGAGAATTCCTCATCAAAGAAACGCCAGCAAACGATATTTTCATTCCTGAGCAATACGACGAAGAGCAAAAAATGATTGCTCAGAGTTGTCAAGACTTTTTAGAACAAGAAATCTATCCGGAATTGGATGAATTGGATGCATTAACTGAAGGTTTGATGGCAAGTAAGATTACCAAAGCCGGAGAATTGGGCCTATGTGGTATTTCTGTGCCAGAAGAGCTAGGTGGGTTTGGAAAGAACTTTGTCACTTCCATGCTAACCGCAGAAGTTACAGGAGCAGGTCATTCATTTGCTGTAGCACTTTCAGCGCACACCGGAATTGGAACCTTACCAATTCTTTATTATGGTAATGAGTCTCAAAAGCAGACTTACATTCCAAAACTCGCTAGTGGTGAATGGAAAGGGTGTTATTGTTTAACGGAGCCAAGTTCGGGATCGGATGCCAACTCAGGTAAAACAAAAGCTGTTCTTTCAGAAGATGGAGAAAGCTATGTTATCAACGGCCAAAAAATGTGGATTACCAATGGTGGTTTTGCACACGTGCTTACCGTTTTTGCAAAAATTGAAGATGACGAAAATTTATCTGCCTTTATTTTAACTGCGGATATGCCTGGAATCACGATGAACCCTGAAGAAAAAAAGTTAGGAATTAAAGGCTCTTCTACAAGACAAATATTCTTTAATGATGTAAAGATTCCGAAGGGAAACTTATTAGGTGAAAGAGAAGAAGGGTTTAAAATTGCCTTGAATATACTAAACATTGGTCGAGCGAAATTAGCAGGTGCGGCTTTAGGGGCATCTAAAGCTGCCATTAGCCGTTCTATTAACTTTGCTAATGAAAGAGAACAATTTGGTCGTCCTATTGCAAAGTATGGCGCAATTCGCTTTAAATTGGCTGAGCAGGCGATTAAATCATTTGCAACAGAGTCTGCATTATACAGATTAAGCCAAAACATTACAGATACCATTGAAGCACATGTCGCAGACGGGATGGACAAGCAAGCAGCAACTCTTGAAGGATTAAGAGAGTATGCAGCAGAGTGTGCTATGTTGAAAGTTCACGGTTCTGAAACCTTAGATTATGTGGTTGATGAAGGTGTTCAAATCTATGGTGGAATGGGGTATTCAGCTGAAGCAGATATGGAAAGAGCCTACCGAGATGCTCGAATTAACAGAATATTCGAAGGAACGAATGAAATCAATAGAATGTTAACCGTTGACATTATTCTTAAAAGAGCAATGAAAGGCGAATTAAACATTTTAGAACCTGCCATGAAAGTAGCAGAGGAATTGATGGAGATTCCAGATTTCGATTTTGATGATTCAGGAGAATACGCTGCTGAAAAAAGAACTGTTGCCAACTTTAAGAAAGCGGTTTTATTAACTGCAGGTGCTGCAGCAAAAACCTTAGCAACTTCATTGGCGAAAGAGCAAGAAGTATTAATGAACATTGCCGATATGACCATGGAAATATATGTTACTGAATCCATGATATTGAGAGTTGAAAAAATGAAGTCGATGGGATTGAATTATGAATTGCAAGAAAAAATGATGCAGACGTACATTTACGATGCAGCAGATCGAGTTCATAAACATGGAAAAGACGCAATAAACGCTTTTGCTTCTGGCGACGAGCAAATGGGAATGTTAATGGGGATTAAACGATTTACCAAACATGGTCCGATAAACGCTAAGGAAAACAGGCAAGCAGTTGCTGAAAAAATGATTGCAAAAAATAAGTACTGTTTTTAAACCTGTAGTTTACTAAACGGTAAAACCATCAAGCAGAAGCTTGGTGGTTTTTTTGTGCCATTTTTTTTGCAGTCTGTTATACCTTTTCTTAAATATTTTCCAAAATTTAGAACTTTGGAAAAGATTACCGGAACTAATGTACATTAGGTCGAACTCACGTGAAATTAATTCCCTCTGATTTAGCTTATCAAGCTGAGTGTTTCGAATTATTGACTTCCCCTAGCTTGTCAATCAAAGATGTTCCGGTATAAACTTAAATTACGTTTAAACTTTAACCACCATACAGTTTTGAAACCTGAAAGGTGGTTATTAAATCTCTCCTTGCTAGCTAACTTCTGATTTCCATTTTGCACGCTCTGCTCTGTGATCATGGAAAAGAACACAGATAAAAGAACAAATCAATTAACGGCAAACCTATAGTTTTGAGTAGGCAGCACCGTATAACCCAAATTCAGGGGAATTGCAACTACGCTACCAAAAGCTGTAGCCGTCGCGATTGTAGCCGTTCCTAAGTTTGTCCAACCGTTTGCGGTTGTAATAGTTGGTGGACCTGTTAAATCCGTTGTGGTAACCCATATTTCGGTGGTACCAGTTCCCGTGAACGTACAATAAATTGTATCGATCAAAATTGTTTGTGTGCTCGTTACTCCAAATGTTACTCCAGCATTGCCATTCGTACCAGCCAATGGCGGAACAGTAGTTACTGTAAATTGACCGAAACTGGCCAATACAGTTAATAACATTAAAGTAATGAATAAGTTGAACTTCTTCATATTTAAAATTTTGGTTAATAATATATTTACAATTAAAGAAATTAGACATTATTAACGATATCTTATTAATTTTTTAACAAAAAAAGGGCAATAAATAAATTTATTGCCCTTTGCACTTTTCTAGTTAATGATTATCTAGCTTTTCACAACCTTGCGAACTGTTGTTCCTTTGTCCGTTTCAATTTTTATGAAGTAGACTCCTTTCGGTAATTTACTCATATCAATTTGCTGATTCAATTGACCAAAGGTTAACTCTTCAAGCGATTCTATCAACCTACCTTCAGCAGAAAGTAAGAAGATTGATCCATTGTAAATTTCAACAGAGCTTTGGTTAATCGTTAATACGTCTGAAACAGGGTTAGGGAATATATCCAAGGCTCCCAACTGACCACTTTCTTGTAATCCAACTGTACAGTCGTCTAGCACTTTGATGTAAATATCCGTAACTGTTCCCGGGTTAAACTCACACCCTTCGTCTGTTTGAACGTCAACTGAAATTTTGTAATAACTACCCCCTCTAGTAACGTCCATTCTCCAAGGATCAACCGCAAACGATTGTGTATTCACAGTATCTCGAACAACCCGTGTACCTCCAGCATCTACAAAAGTAAAGTCCCATGAGTAAGTGTCCTGTCTTACCGGAATACCATTTGCATCTAGTGGACCTGGATCTACCGTAAACACATCTCCTTGGTTTAAGATTGAACCTGAACCTGGACCACAGTACACCACCGTATCGGTAGGGAACGATCTGGCTGTAGGTGCCGTGTGAATTGTACGAATTACAGGAACTTTCTGTATTGATTTACAGAATAAACCTGAAGGTAAAATGTTTGGAATATCAATCAACGTCTCTACGTAGAAGGTATCCGTTTCTGTCAACCTTGTTTTCAAGGCATAGTCTAACGACAATGGCAACCTTAGCTCAGCCTCAGCGTTCAACGCGGTCAAACTAGTGTAATAGTTTACACCCGTAATGTTTGGCTGCACTTGAATCTTCATCGTATCGTTCTCAGGGTCATTTTCACAACGCTCACTATCAAACGATAGGGCACGGTATGGTTTAACCACTTCAACTCTGACCGAATCGGTTGTTTCGTCTATACCTTCCGAAATAAACAACTGCGGACAAAGTCTAGCTCTAATATCTGTCGTTGAGTCTGACAAGAATGCTAGATAGTTTGGCCTGTTAAACGGAGTTGACTGACCAATAAAGAATCCAAATGTTGAACCGTCATTACGTATCTGACTTTCTTCCCAACGCACGGCACCGAATTGATTTCTCACGGCGACTAACACAGGGTCTCCGAAACAAATGGTATCATTTGGCAGTACCGCTACAATTTCACCTATTTTTCGTTGAGATTTAATAATGATATTCGTTTTAATATCATTGGACTTAATCAAATCACCATCGACTTCAGCAATAATAACAAAACGGTAGAAACTACCAGTATCAGACATGTCAAAGGCACTATCCATTGTTAAGGTTATAATTGAATCCCTTGGCAATGGAACTGGGAGACCATTATCATCTAACCATTCATTAGTTCCAACACAACGTGTTAAGGTATCAAGAGAAACGAAATTACCATCTCCTTGATTATCCTTGAAAACAATAGCGGTTAAACAAACCGTGTCAGTTTCAAAGTTTAGCGAATCTGAACCGTTGTTAATCACATCTATTTTCAATGGATTGTTAGCGGAGTAACAGTAGGTAGAATCTGTATTGGGCTCATTCAAACCAACCGGAGAAATATCAATTGCAGCGGCATCATACACTGAAATATCGTCAATTGCCATATTACCAGCGTATTGATCTCCTCTCTCAGCAATAAACCTGTATCGAACAACTTTACCACGGTAAGCACTTAAATCAACAATTCTAGATTTCCACGGCGTTCTTCCATTTATTCGCTGATCCGGATCTTGTCCAACCAATGTTAAAACGGTAACCCAACCGAAGTCATCATTAATTTGCAAATACAAGCTACCCATATCAAAACCAAACATGTGGTACCAGAACTTCATTTCTGGAGCTTGTGTGCCAATTAAGGTAACACATGGAGATTCATAACCAATTAAATCGCCTAGAACCCCCGCTGCTGAATTAGCTTGCAGCACATGTCCAGTTGTATCCACAGGTCCTAAAGTGTGGTCCAATTCCGGTCCAGTTACCCCACGTCGGTCACAAGCCCAAGCAGGAAGCGGGAAGCCATTTCCGTCTAGACACCAATCAAAACCATCTTGAGTTGGATTACCAACCAAACGGCCATAGCGTAAAGGGTTTGCAGGGTCTTCAAAATCTACGATATATGGTAAATCTTCAGGGTCACCATGCGTGATTTGGTAATCTATCCTCACGTTATTGGTTGTGTCCTTATCACCGTCTAAAAGTAACCAAGCATGCAGGTAATAATCCTTGTATGCAGATAAATCTAATATAAACCTCGGATCGTTAATGGTAAATGTATACAACTCGCCTGGGTTAAAGAATGGTGGAGCTGCGCCCGGTCTTACCATAATCGTGTCTCTAAAACCATTACTTCCTCTTGGGTTACCAATAATGTCTTCATCTAATGCAATCACCACTTGGAAAGAGTCAATTCTATCAATTCCTATGTTTCGCACACGAATTGAAACTCGCTCAGAGTCACTGTAAAAACATCTTCCAGGGAATGGGTTAACAAATTCGTTAAATAACATTTGCTGTGGCTCCGGACGAACAATGCACACGTCATCTATGGCATAGTACGTACCTCCTGGCTGGAATGCTCTAAATTGAACTTGAACATTCGCTCCAACAAAGTCTGCCAAAACAGCTTCATATTTTCTCCACGTTCGAGCAACACCTTCTACTCCCTTAATGGTATCAATCGGTAAAAATCCTCCACCATTTTGGTTTACTCCTATTTCCAACTGTCCAGAAGCTGATGGCATAATGTACCAGAATTCTAAGTTCGCGGCTGGTGTATTATTCAAATCCCAACAAGGAGACTCCATTCGAGCTTCACCTGCATAAGGCGCTGGGTCTTCCGCATACATGAACACGTCATTTAATCCACCAGTGTGCCCTTTCAAATCAGGCACTTCACCTTCTACAGTTGCTACCCAAGAGTAAGCTTGAGTGTTTGCTTCCCAGTCATTCGGTAAAACTCCGTCTTTAAAGTCTTTTGCAATATGACCTGAAACTAAATCACTAAAGTCATCACAACTAGGAAATGGTCGTGCCGTATTTGTAATTAACTCTGTTAACGTGTCGTTAAACAAATGCTCATCTCCTCTATATTCTGTCCAGTATTTGATGAAATACTTTCCAGGATTTGACATATCAATATTTTGGAAAGAGAAATCAAAGAATGCAAGAGGCACAATGGTTTGACCAATTGAAGAGTCTCTCACTGTTGCTAACACTTGAGGGGAACCACCGTAAGGTGTAAAGATAATTTGATACCCTAAGTTTAGGTTTAAAATATCATCCGTTCCTAAGTTTTGAACTCTAATTCTAAAACGCTCCGATGCAGTCAACGCACAATCTGAACCTGGATCAATTAAAGAGAATGCCGCAGCATCTTTCTTCGCTCTATCTAGAATCTCAATGTCATCCACTCCCATGTCTCCTCCACGGCCATCACCAGGATTTCCCATGTACCCGGTTTCTGCACGCAATCTAATACGTACTGCGTTCAAGCCATTAAATCGATCCAATACTACTTTACGTTGCAACCATGGCTCTGTATCGTCTGCCTGCTGTTGACCTCTAATTACGTCTACCCCTAGCACCCAGTTGGTACCGTTGTGAACGTCCACAAATAATGCACCTGTTTGTGGTCCAAAAAAGTGATACCAGTACGATAAGAGTATGCTTCCATTTTTAGAAGTAGTAAAGTCCATTGGGCTGCACGGTAATTCGAACCAAGCATCAGGAATTGCCGGTGGTATTGGCGCTAGAAGCTGCTTTAAGTCAGTTTCCAACAACATGTATGTTCCGTCGCCATTTTCTCTGTTTGTAGAAAAGGTATGATCTCCTGAAGGACCTGTTGGGGGACCTGGAGGCATAGGTGGCTGACCATCAATGTATGGAGCAGCTCCTGAAACCACGTGCCACATGAACACCCCCGGACCACCTGTTGCAGGAAATCTTGTAAAGCCTTTCAACTGATCTTGGTTGTAATTGCCACCTTGAACTAATTCCTCAAAGTCTTGCGTATATCTTGGAATTCCCGGCTGTCTGTTAATTACCGTTGTTGAAGCAAAATCATTTTGCGGCAACGTATCGTTTGCCAAAATTGTTCTTGCATAAATTAATTGCTTACCAGGATTTGAAAGATCTACAGGAGTAGTAAACGTGTAGTTTAAACTCGTTCCTGCAGCTATCGTTTGCTGAATTGTATCCGACTCGTAAGGTCCACCGTTATTGTTGTATTGAACAATTAACTGACCAGGAGTAATTGCTGCTGTTCCGAAGTTTTGAACGGTCACAACAACATTACCTGTAGTCAGGCCACAAGCGTCTCCTGTCGGCTGAATAACTTCTGTTATCCCTGCATCATTTGGTATCGCTTCATATAAGAATACGTCATCAATTGCCATGTCGCTTCGAGTACCGAAACCAACTTTAACAGATCTAAATCTCACCTGAACTAATCCACCTATATAAGGTGAAAGATCTACAGCTAAATTCTTCCAAACTGACGTAGCGGAAGTTTGAGTTTGACCCGGTACACTACCAACGCCATTTACCCAGTTTCCGTTGAATAAAACGTCAACAGAAAGGTCGTTCATGTTTCCACCATATTTATGGTAGAAGAAACTGAATCTTGGATTTGTATTGTTTGTTAAGTCAATACAAGGAGATTCGAAGGTTGCCGTACCACTGCCATCTGCTTCTGTGTACATAAACATTCCGCTTCCTGTTGTTCTATCTCCTTGAGGTCCGGTATTAGATGTAGGAGTTGTTAACGCCCCTTTACCACAAAGAGAAGATTGAACTTGCCACGTATGTGTGCTTGTTGATGTTTCTGCCCAACCTTGCTGCAGCACTTGACCTAACAATTGGTCACAATTTGCATCTCTAAACGTTTCGAAGTTTTCGAAATAGTTGGTCGATTTAGTCTGGTTAAATATTTTGTGATTAAACAATGTATCGTTTGTTACGTCTTCCTCACCAATTTGAGCAGTCCATGCTTTTACAAAATACGTTTTACCAGGAATTGATAAATCTGCCGGTTGCGTGAATGTAAAGAATGCTGATTGCTCAGAAGGCAATGCTGCATCAAATGTATCTCTCACTGGAGGAAAATTATCAATTTGATAATACAACAACAATGAATCTAAGTTTGAATTCAACGTTTCCACTCCAAAGTTGTCAATTTCTACGCTAATTAAAGAAGCTCCATTAATGTTACAACCTGATTCTGGACCTGTAACTGCTAACATTCGAGCATCCTTTCCAAAAGGCGCAAAAAATGAGATATCGTCAATTGCCATTTCATTTCTAAACCCTGCAGTTCCTCTAAATCTTACTTTTATGTCTTTGCCTCCAAATTGATTAAACTTTGCCACGGCTTCTAACCACGGTGCTCCTTCTGAGGTTTGCGTTTGCCCTGGAATAGAGAAAACCCCGTTATTCCATACACCGTCTGCGAAAACATCAACAAACAGCGTACTCATACCAACACCAAACTTGTGGTACCAGAAACGCATGGCTGCCCCAGCTCTGCTTTTAAAGTCTAGACATGGAGATTCTAAGCGGCCTTCACCACTGTTACCATCCAAGTACATGAATATTCCGTTACCCTTGGTATGATCTGAGTTAGGTCCTGTTCCAAAGCCCGGTGTACCCGCACAAACGGTCATGTCTTGAACGTGCCATTCACCTTGACCGATGGAGTTCATTGACCATCCTGCACCTAATACATCTGCATCATTTACCCCAAAACAACCAGGATCTGCTACAAAACCTTCAAAATCTTCTACGTAGCTCGTTTCTCTCGTAAAGTTCGTGACATCTACTGTCAATCGATCATTAAATAAATTCGAATCACCTAACACTTCCGTCCAAACTGCAATACTATACGTTTGCCCTTTTGTTGAAAAGTTAGCTGTGAAAGGAAATGTGTGATTTATCTTATTTCCAGGAGCAAGAGTTCCCGGAACAGTATCTCTAAAAACAGTTCCGTTATCAATACTTATAGCAACTGGCACATTTGTTAGCGGCGCTGAACCAAAGTTTTCAACTTCAACTGTGATTGTTCCAGAAGGCGTACAACCAGAAACTGGAGATATTAAAGCTGACATTTTACCGTCTTGAGGAATTGGTTCAAAAATTTCTACGTCATCAATGGCCATATCACTCCTAAAAGAAGCTCCACGTATACCTCCGAATCGAACTTTAATCCGCCGCCCAGCATACTGATTTAAATTTACCGAAGCCTTTAACCAAGGCGCTCCAGAAGTTGTTTGTGTTTGTCCATTTATTCTTAGTACTTGAATCCAACTCGAACCATCATTTATCTCAACCAAAAGGTCACCCATATCAGCACCATATTTATGGTACCAGAATTCCATAATTGCTCCAGATGCATTTCCTAGATTAATACATGGAGATTCTAAATAAGCCGGAACTGTACTCGCTCCAGTTGATGTCTCTAAGTACATGAAATTTGGTGGAGAGTGAGCCACTGTAGGGCCGGTATTCACGGAACCTGTGGCATTATTCCAAGGATTCCAAGTAAGATTCGGTTGTGGAACTGTTCTCGTCCAAGGAAATGGAATTAGAGAGCCAGCTCCATTAAATGGAGCACCTCTTACCCATCCAAAACCGTCAAAGTTTTCAAAAACTGGTAAAGTTAAAGAGGTTGATGCAGGTCCTCCAGTTATTGTTCTGTTCAGCAAACTATCATTTGGATTAAATCCATCATTTGCCGCAGACGCCCAAACGCTCAATGTATAACTTCGCTGTTGACTGAAATCTGCTTTTTGAGAGAAAGCAAAGTTTATAAGCGAATTTGGCAATAACGGTCCAACTAGTGTATCATTTACAACAGGAAGGTTATCCACTCTGTAAAACATAAAGATAGTATCTAAAGGGCTCGCACCTTTATTTTCTATCTCTACAATAACATCTTCAGTTGCATACCCACATATAGGGGCCCCATTTTGACTTGGATAAGTAATTACATTTGCACTTGCATCAAAAGGTTGTGGGTAGCGCACAGAGAAGTCATCAATCATGGCTCCTTCTTGACTAACACTACCGTCCGAATTAAACTTAAATCTAAAGTTTACAGAACTTTGATTTGCAAAGCCTGTCAAGACATTCTCCACAGGAATCCATCCTCCGCTACTTCCTTCCCAATATGGTGCTCCAGTTGTAAACCAGTTCGACGGGTTCACACCACCTGCATTAACTGTGCTCCAAGTAACGCCTCCATCTGTTGACGCTTCAAAAGTTAATCGATCAAAACCCGATTCAGTTCTGTGATTTAAGTTAAAAGACAGGATAGGATCACCAATTGCTCCACTAAAATTGAAACATGGAGAGTATAAATAAGACGTCTCTTGGTTGTTGTAATTTCCATTCAATCGTGTAACGTATGCATTGGTTCCTGAAGTAACTGAATTAAAATTAGCAGTCGAAGGAGCCCCTCGTTGCCAACTTGCATTTACTCCATCGACTTTCCATCTATCTATGGCTTCAAAATTGTCCGAATATGTTGGAACAAAGTTTGGCTCGTTCTCAACACGCACAATTGTAGAATCGTTGTCGTTGTTTCCGTCTGTTGTTTGAATGGTGTAAGCTGTTAAATCATAAAATCCAACATTTAACATATCTAATGTACCCGTAAAAGTGTATAATAGTGAATCTCCTGCAGGAATTGTAGCCGTAATCGTTTCTGTATGCGCTATCGTTCCGTTGGTATCAATAACCACACTAAAGTTAGAAGCTGGTGATGACCCCAAGTTTCTAACTTGCACTTGAACGGTTTCTGCAGATGATAATCCACAAGAAGATGTAGGGTTTACGATTTGCGAAACTCCTACATCGTTTGGAAACGGAGAGGAAATCACTACGTTGTCAATTCCTACATACCAACCCCAATCATTACCATCAAAATAAGTAAAGCGAACTTGACAGTTGGCGTTGTTATACGCAGAAATATCAATATTAGCAGTTGGAAAGTTATTGGCACATGCTCCGAGGTAATTTCCACAGTCATTTACTGAAGTGGAAAAAACATCCACCCAATTAGAACCATCAAAAACGGAAACAATAAAACTATCTAAAGGACCGGAAAACTCTCTAAAGTTATAATCGAACTCTAAGGTCGTGCTTACGGAACTTGCATTATTAAAAATCGGTGTTAACAAATCTGCTCGGTTATTGGTAGCCCCTGCACCCAGGTTATCATCATCAAAAAATGCCATTGAAGTTCCATCCAGGTTATTCACCCCTGCATTGGTTGTAGACCCATCGAGTCCAAAACTCCAGGCTGTAGTTCCGGTAACTGCAGTATTGGTCCAACCAGTTGGCAGTGTCGCACTGTTAAAATCTTCCTGAACGTGAAAATTTTGGGCGCTTGCATTAAACCCTATAAATAAAATAGTTACAATAGATAGTATGTGTTCTTTCATCTTGTGAATTGTTTTAAAAAAACGAATTTTAAAAATAACAAATAATTCTCAATTTGTTAAGTTGGTTAATAGACGCAGATCAAATAAAAATAGTTGCAAAAAAAAACCTGCATTTCGAAAAGAGACGCAGGTCTTGAATTTATATTTATTATTTCTAGTGCTTTCCAATCTCAGTTAAGTATCGTTCAGCGTCCAATGCAGCCATACAACCTGTTCCGGCAGCTGTTACCGCTTGTCGGTAAACTTTATCTGCTGCATCGCCTGAGGCAAATACTCCAGGTATTTTAGTTTTCGAAGTTCCAGGCTCTACAATAAGGTAACCTGTTTGGTCCATGTCTAACCAGCCTTTAAAAATATCTGTATTCGGCTTGTGACCAATTGCTACAAAAAATCCGGTACAAGCAATCGTAATTTCTTCGCCAGTTTTATTATTTTTCGCCAACACACCTTCCACCGCTTTCTCTCCTAAAACTTCTACCGTCTCATGGTTAAACATTACCTCAATGTTTGGTGTATTTAATACTCGATCTGCCATAATTTTTGAAGCTCTGAATTCATCTTTTCTTACCAACATGGTTACTTTCTTGCACAATTTAGAAAGGTAAGTAGCTTCTTCTGCTGCAGTATCCCCGGCTCCTACAATCACAACGTCTTGGTTTTTATAGAAAAATCCATCACATACTGCACATGCACTAACGCCAAAACCATTCAAACGTTGCTCTGACTCTATGCCTAACCATTTTGCCGCTGCACCGGTAGAAATAATTATTGAATCTGCCGTAATCTCAGTTTTTTCATCTACCCAAACGCGGTGAATAGGTCCAGTAAAATCTACTTTCGTTACCAAACCAAAACGCACGTCTGTTCCGAATCGCTCTGCCTGCTTTTGAAAATCAATCATCATTTGAGGACCATTTATCCCATCGGGGTAACCTGGATAGTTTTCGACATCATTAGTAATGGTAAGTTGACCACCTGGCTGCAGTCCTTGGTACATCAACGGAGCCATATCTGCTCTTGCCGCGTAAATTGCAGCAGTATATCCTGCTGGTCCTGAACCTATAATTAGACACTTTACGTGCTCTACCTTTTCTGACATATCTCTTCTTTTTTTTTGGAGTGCTAAAATTAGGGAATCAAAACAAATAAAATTGTCGGTTGCCTGCTGTTTTTAACAGCCCTTTTTTCATTTAAATTGACATGGAAAAGATGCAGCTTATTTACTAATACTTAACAGAATGGTCGTGCCCTAAATCCCAATGCTTGGGAAGTGCTTTTTTGTTTTTGAGCAATTCTTGTGCAAGCACAAATTGTCAAAAACAAAAAAGCCTTCAATCTACCGATTGAAGGCTTTAGTTGTCGGGGTGGCAGTCAAAAGTTCGAACTTTTTTGAAGGAGGATTTGGAGTTGTTTGAAAAGTTTATCGATTAAAAAACGATAAAGTAGAATCAATATAATTTTCAGAAGTTATTATTTATTAATTATTATATTTTTTTCAGTTACAGCAAAAGCCCCAAAAGCACCTAATGCTCCATTATTAATATTACTTGGAACATTTGCGGCTGGACCTTCAAATAGCCCACCAAGTCCATCATCTCCACGATTCAACTGAGCATTAAAACCATTTAAAAATTCTTGATAATTCTGATCTATGGATGACATCCTAATCGTTACGGTGTTGTTTCCATCTACTAAGCTAGAGTCTTCCTTATTGAGGGTATTTACTTCTTCATCTACTAATCGTCCATTAGCATAAAACCGTGTCTCTTCATGCCTTATATCTCTAATGGTGCCATACTTTTGCCCATTGACTTTTGTTTCGATCATAAAATATTCAGATAAAATTAAAGCATCTGCATAGATTCCATAGAGCTCCTCAACTCCATCTTCTATTTCTTCGGTGAATAGTTCAACTCTAAGACTATCGATATTTCCAATCGCTTGCATGGTACTTTGGGCTCTATAATCTTCTCCATTTTGTAGGCTAATTTCCAAGGTATAGGTCTTTCCTATTTCTCCTTGTACCAAAGGATCTGTTTCATAGATACCATTTCCTATTTCTTGTAACAAATATCTATTTGTACCGTCAGTAATTTGAACCACAGCATTTTCTACCAAAGGAATAACAGAATTATTGTATTGACTTGAATAGCTTAGTTTAACTTGATGTGCTTTAGTTTCATTCGTAATGATACCATCGACAACCAATCGCTGAGCACCACCTTCCGGCACAGGGAAATCAATCTTTTGTTCACATCCAAAACTAAAAATTACTAGTAGGCTAATTAATATATGAATCTTTTTCATCGCTTAAAATTTAAGATTGTAACTTACAGAAGGTAAAATTGGAAAGAAGTAGGTTTTAATTGCTTCAGGCTTACCAGTATTTGTGTTCTGTCTAAAATTGATGTTGTAGGCGTTCTTTCTAAAGTATGTGTTTAAAACGGAGAAAGCCCATTCTGACTGATACTTCCGATTGGGTTTGTCTTTCGTTTTCAGCGTTAGCGAGATGTCCCAGCGATGGAAACTTGGTATTCGTGCAGAATTACGGTCAGAATAGACGTTAACTTGTTCTCCTTGAAAAGAAAACTTTCCTGTTGGGACACTGATGGCTGATCCGGTTGAGAACAACCAATTACTAGAAAGTGTGACTCTTTTATTTAATTCATACACCCCGACTAAAGAGATATCATGTGTTCTATCATAGGGAGCAAAAAACTCTTTACCATTATTAATCTCGGGAATCTTCCTTCGAGTTCTCGACCAGGTATATCCTACCCATCCTGTTAATTTTCCGATATTTTTTCGAGCCAATAGCTCAACTCCATAAGAATAAGATTTTCCAACCCTAAATTCTCCTTCCAAAAATTCGTTCAATATCAAGCTTGCATTATCTCTAAAATCAATGGTGTTTTGCATGTCTTTATAATAAGCTTCGACTGAAACTTCAAAAACATCTTTAAACAAATTTCTAAAATAACCTACAGCATATTGATCTGCAATTTGTGGCTTTATATTCGGGCTACTTGTAACCCATACCGTAAGAGGCGTAGCTGCTGCTGAATTACTTGCTTGGTGTAAATATTGAGTGGTTCTATTGTAACTTGCCTTAACAGAACTTTGCTCATTTAATTGGTATCGTAAACTAATTCTTGGTTCAAAGTTGCCATAGTCATTAAACACTTTTCCCTTTGCATGTGAAATAGTATCATTTGCTTCATAAACTAAAGGGTTTGTCTTATCAAATTGATAGACCGTAGCCTTCCCAACGTTTTGAAATAAAGAGTATCGAATACCATAATCTATTGCTAACTTTTCATTAATTGAATGGTTGTTGCTCAGGTATGCGGCAAACTCTCTTGCATGACTCTTTGGAATATTAATATCTTCGAAAGTGCTTCCTGTAAATTTTCCGGGTTGAATCTGATAAATAGTTGAACTAAGGCCGAACTTGATGGTATTCAAGGCATTTAAATAATAGGTAAAATCGGTTCTACCTCCATAATCTAAAATTTTCGATTTGTATTGGATAGTTCCATCTATACCTTCTTTTATTCCCAAGTTAAAATTGTAATTACTCAAATAAACAATGCTGTTCATGAATAGCTTACTGTTAAAAATGTGGTTCCACCTTACAGTTCCAGTTCTATTCCCCCAAGAAGTTCTAAGCTCTTTTCCAAACCTCAATACATCGTTTCCAAAATAGCCTGATAGAAATACTCTATTATTGTCATTAATCCGATAATTGACTTTTGCATTAAAGTCATAGAAATACACTCGACTGTCCCTTGTTTCTTTCTTTTTAGATAATAAGGTAAACACATCTGCATAGGAGCGTCTGCCTGAGACAATAAATGAACTTCTATCTTTTATAATTGGACCCTCTAATGTCAATTTAGTGGATAAAGGACTAATGGAAGCTGCACCCTGCATTTTTTTTGAATTCCCTTCTTTCATCTTAATGTCTAATAAGGAGGAGAGTCTGCCACCATATTTAGCCGGAATACCTCCTTTGTAAAGGGTTAAATCTTTGATAACATCTGGGTTGAAAACAGAGAAAATGCCCAATAAATGAGAAGGATTATACACCGGGGCATCATCTAATAAAATCAAATTTTGATCGCTATTTCCTCCTCGAACAAAGAAACCGGTAGTTGCTTCTCCTCCTGATTGAACTCCCGGGAGCATTTGCACTGTTCTTAAGACATCGTTTTCCCCCATAAACGAGGGTAATTTTTTAATGGTCTTAATGTCCATTTTTATGGCACTCATCTCTGTCTTTTTTATATTCTCATTTCTTCTTTCGCCGGAAATAGTGACCGCTTCTAGCTGCACAGAATTTGGCTTCATCTCTATTTCTTTGACTAAGTCATTTTCTATGGAAACCTCTTCTGTATATGAGATATATCCTAAATAGCTGATGGATACTTTGTACCTCCCTTTTGGAAGGGAAAGAGAATAGAAGCCATAGAGATTGGTGGTTACTCCTAATTGTAAAGATTCTACGTAAACCGAAGCCCCTATAAGTGCTTCTCCACTTTCAGCATCTTTTACATATCCACTTAGTATTGCTTTATCCTTTTCTTGGGCGACTAAAAAGTGACTGATAGAAAGTAAATATAAAAATGCGAAAATCTGCCTCATCAATATTCAATTTTGAATTTATTAACGACGAAGTTTCTTTTTTAATGCTCACTTAGATGGCGAAGTATACCATTAGAATAATTTAGAAGACGAACCCGCTTTTTTGGGAGATATTATGGAAACTAAGTTTTGATTAGGAGAAAGACCTGATGTAATCCGTTTTTACGATCAATTTCTAATTTATGATGGCCAGGATAGAGTAATTTCAATCGGTCAACAACATTTTTAATTCCGACACCTGAAAACTCATCCATCTTCTTAAGTTTATCGTTAATTGTATTGATTACCTTGAAAGTGATTTCTTCCTTATTCAGTCTTAGCTCAATATCTATTTTAGATGGTTGAGTATAGCTTACTCCATGCTTAAATGCATTCTCCACAAAAGGAATCAACAACATGGGCTCAATGGAAACCTTGCTCATTTCCCCTTGGCAATGAAAAGAGATGTTTACTTTACCATCTAACCTCAATTCTTGTAATGCAATGTAATTTTTGATGTAGTTGATTTCGTCTTTTAATGCAATCTTTGGGTCGTTTACTTGGTAAACCGAATAACGAAGTATATCTGATAATTTAAGGATGGCATCCTCCGCTTTTTCTACTTCTTTCTCGCTTACCAAGGCATACAAAGTATTCAATGAATTGAATAAGAAATGAGGATTCATTTGGCTTTTCAACAATTTGAGCTCCGACTCCTTTTTTAATTTCTCACTTTTCATCCAAATGATTAAGAAGGAGTAAGAAAAACTTAAGCCTAACACAAAAAGTGAAAAGAAAAAATTATCTAAAACGGTATACTCTAAAGAAAACGGTTCCTCACTTGTGCAACAATTTAAATATTCCCAATAGTCAAGAAATGACACAATAGTAAGCAATACAGCAATTGATATTAACAACAATGCAAAGTATTTCCTGAGTTGCTTCGTTAACAAATACCGTTTAATGTTAAAGAGACTATTAAAATAAAAAAGGCCCAAATAAGGCACAATAAAGAGAGGAAGATTTATGAGCGATACTATATTATCCTCATCCAACTCTGCATCAGCAATATAAAAGAACAAGAGCAACAAAATCCAAACACTTGCATGCAGAAATATATTAATAAGTTTTTTGAGAAATTGCGAGTTTACCATAATAGAACGATACTAAAGTAGCAAATCCATCATTCTATTAGGAAAAAATATACAAATAGGCGATTTTTGAAGACCAATAAAATATAATGACTGTAGATGCTTAGCTGTGCAATTTTAGATGATGAACAATTGGCCTTGAATATTGTGGTCAAGTACGCAGAAAAAACACCTTTTCTTGAACTCAAATTGGCAACTACAGATGCCTTAGAAGCTCAAACGTATATTCAGCAAAATAAGATTGACCTTGTCTTTTTAGACATTCAAATGCCTGACTTGGATGGCATTTCATTTCTAACGAGTTTATCTTCTAAACCTTGGGTTATTTTTACTACCGCATACGATCAATATGCTTTGAAAGGTTATGAATTAGATGTTGTAGATTATCTGCTCAAACCTATTTCTTTCGAACGCTTTTTAAAGGCGACCAATAAAGTACTTCGTTTAAAAGATTCTTCAGAACAAAAAGAAATATCTGATGCTATTTGGGTAAAGGCTGATTACCAACAAAAGAAAGTAGTATTGAATAATATTCTTTTTGTTGAAGGCTTAAAAGATTATGTAAAGATTCACACTACCTCGGGCTTAATTATGACTAAGCTAAACCTAAAGAATTTTCACTTAAAATTACCTCAAAACCAATTCGTTAGAATTCATCGTTCCTTTATTGTTAATAGTTCAAAAATCACTTCAATTCAGAAAACACGACTATATATTGAAGATCGAGAAATTCCCGTTAGTGAACCTTATTGGAATGAATTAGAGAAAAAGTTAAATCTTTAGAATTTAGCTCATACGCTATACCATGCACACTACCGCTCGTGAATCTTAGCTACACTACGATTTCGAACCTAGCAAGTATAATTAAACTCTGATGTTTAGCATCTTAGGCTTGTTGTTAGACTTGAGTCTATCATTAGGGAAAGCCTTTAAACCTAGATTAAGTCTAGGTTTAAAGGCTTTTTGTCGGGGTGGCAGTCAAAAGTTCGAACTTTTGTAAGAGAAGATTCAGCATTAATTCTAAATTCCCCTTCTAACTAATTGTATCAGGTTTAATCAGACAATCAATAATGCATTTGAAGTATCTTTGAAATATGAACTCCCAACTCGAAAATAAACTCAACATCAAAAATATAAAGCCAACAAGTATGCGATTGTTGGTACTAAAGCAATTGGTGGAAAGTAAATCGGCTGTTAGTTTGAGTGAGTTAGAAAGCACTTTTGAAAAGGTTGACAAAGTAACCCTTTACAGAACCTTAAAAACATTTGAGCAAAAGAAGTTGATTCACAGTATTGACGATGGCAGTAGAGCAGTTAAATATGCTTTGTGTGAAGAGAATTGTGAATGTGAACCACAAGATCAGCACGTTCATTTTCATTGCGAAAATTGCGAAGAAACCTTTTGCCTGACTAATACAGGTATTCCTGCATTAAACATCCCCTCCTCTTTTCAAGCCAAATCAGTAAATATGGTTTACAAAGGTATATGTGCCAACTGTGCCGATTAATTGCAATTGTGTTGCATTGCTTTAAGTGTAAACTTTGAAGCAAATAATACAACATGAATACACTTATTCCCAAAAGGCTAAAACCCTTTTTTAGCAAAGAACTAAAAGCCTACAAAAAAGAATTAGCAATCAATAATTTACCCAAAGCTTGGCAGCATTTAGAACGTGCTCATGTTATTGGACAGGCTTACCCTTATGAGCATTCATACGTTCATTGGAAAATGTTGCTTTTCGGAATTCAAATAAAAAGCGGTAAAGAGATTTTGGGGCAAATTCCACGATTGTTAGTTGGTGGTGTGAAATCATTTGTAGGAACTATTCCTGTTGGAAATACAGGTGGTGCAAACATTCCACCCTTAAAACCCTTGCCAATTGAAGAAGATATTCAAACCATCTTTGAATCATTAGAAATCAAAAGATAAAACGATGGGACACAATCATTCACATCAACATTCAGGAAATAACCTAAGAACCGCTTTCCTGCTCAATTTAGGGTTTACCATTTTTGAGATAATTGGAGGATTTTATGTGAATAGCGTTGCTATTATTTCAGATGCTGTTCACGATTTAGGCGATAGTATTTCCTTGGGTATCTCTTGGTATTTAGACAAAAAATCTAAACAGAAAGGCAATCAAAAGTTTTCATTTGGTTACAAAAGGTTTTCACTTTTAGGAGCATTAATCAATTCATTGGTGCTGATTGGTGGGTCTGTGTATGTAATTTATGAAGCCATTAACCGATTGATTGAACCCGAATTTTCAGATGCAGATGGAATGATCGTTTTTGCCATCATCGGTGTTGCAGTTAATGGTTATGCTGCTTGGAAACTAAGCGGTGGTAAAACATTGAACGAAAAAGTAGTCTCTTGGCATTTGTTGGAAGATGTTTTGGGTTGGGCTGCGGTTCTTGTTGTCGCCATCATTCTAAAATTCAAACAAACACCTTATTTAGACCCTGCCCTTTCGTTGTTTATTGCCGCTTATATTTTGTACGGAGTAGTTAAACGACTAAAAGAAACTTTGGAAATATTCCTTCAAGGTGTACCCGATGAGATGAGCATTGAAAAAGTTCAAACTGATTTGTTGCAAATTGAAAACGTAGATTCTATTCATCATACACACATTTGGTCGCAAGAAGGAGAACACCATGTTTTTAGTACCCATTTAAAATTGAAAAACATCAATAGTTTAAATCAACTTTTGCAAATCAAAAAGGACATTAAAAAGAGCTTGCAACCTTATCACTTTGACCATTGCACAGTAGAAACTGAATTAGATCAAGAAACATGCAGAATAGAAAACTGATGAAAAATAAGTTTAAAACTTTATCTTTGTCTCCAATGAGATTTGCTTCCATAATATTGGCTGTATTGGTTACTATTTTAACCACCATTCCTTGCGATTCTGCTTGTGGAGAGTTGACAGAGGTGGAATCTCAATTTCATACCCAAGATGAGCATGGCGACCATTCAGACGCTGACAATTGCTCTCCCTTCTGTGTTTGCAATTGCTGCCAAACCAACTTTGTATTAATGCAAATAACTAACGAGTTAAGCGTTGCATTTTCAACCATAGAGCATGTTGATAAAGCACGGACGTTTATTTCTATTTCATCATTTGGTTTGTGGCGACCTCCTAAAGCCTAATTGCCTTTTTCATTTCTCAAAACACCTGTGAATTAGAATCCTAATTCAAGGCATTATTAACTCTTATTTTCTAAGATGAAACAACTATTATATCTGTTTCTTCTTTTAGGCAATGTGGCAATGGCTCAAAACTCATTCAATGCTATCATAAAAGATGAAACAACAAAAGAACCCTTAATTGGGGCTACAGCAATAATTAAAGGCACAACCATTGGAGCTACTGCCAATATTGACGGATTATTAACAATCAAGAATTTTCCTACAGGAAATCAAGTCGTTGTCTTTTCCTTCATTGGTTACGAATCCGAATCAAAAACTGTCAATGCAACCCCAAACGATACCATTACTGTATTTCTATCTCCGGGCGAAGAGCTTGAAGAGGTCGTAGTTTCTGCTACAAGAAGTAGCCGAACCATAGATGAAATTCCTACCCGAACAGAAGTAATTGCAGCCGAAGAATTAGGCGAAAAAGCCATTATGAACTCTACTAATATCGCAATGATATTGAGAGAAAGTACAGGCATACAAATTCAACAGACTTCTGCCAATTCAGCGAATCAAAGTTTAAGAATACAGGGGTTAGATGGGCGTTACACTCAACTTTTAAGGGATGGATTTCCCTTATTTAGTGGATTCTCAGGTGGTCTGAGTGTTATGCAAGTTCCTCCTTTAGATTTGCAACAAGTAGAAGTTATTAAAGGAAGTGCTTCTACGCTTTATGGCGGTGGAGCAATCGCAGGCTTGGTAAATCTTGTTACCAAAAGACCTAATAAAGATGAACCCGAACTAAGTTTGATGTTAAACCAAACTTCTGCTTTGGGAACTACTTTAAACGCCTTCGCTTCTAAGCGTAATGAAAAGTTAGGTTATACTTTTTATGCCTCGGCAAACCGACAAACACCCTACGACCCTAACAACGATGACTTTTCTGATATTCCAAAAGTTAGAGGATTGAGCATTAATCCAAAGCTATTCTATTACATTGATGATAAAACCACCTTATGGTTTGGAGTGAACGGAACATGGGAAGATAGATTGGGTGGAGATTTAAAGGTAATCGATAACGAAGCAGATAGCATACACACTTTTTCAGAGCAAAACCTATCCAATCGTTATTCTACTCAATTACAGTTTGAGAAAAAGTTTAACGACAACAAGCAATTCACTTTTAAAAACAGTTTCAACTACTTCGACAGAAATATTGAGATACCAAACTTTGAGTTTCAAGGAAAGCAATTAGGAAGTTTTACCGAAGCATCTTATTCCCTAAATAGCGAAAAAATGGATTGGATTTTCGGAGCCAACTTGTTTACCGATAACTTCAATGAACCAAGTGCTGTAGATTCTCTTTCAAGAGATTACAATTTCACAACTGTAGGCGGATTTGTTCAGAATACTTGGAATGCAAGCGATAAAATTTCAATTGAAACAGGTTTAAGAACAGACCATAATTTGGATTACGGAACTTTTGTATTGCCTAAAGTTTCATTGCTTTACAAAGCGAGTAGAAAGCTTTCAGGAAGAATTGGCGGTGGTTATGGCTACAAACTACCAACTATCTTTACGGAGGATGCTGAAAGGCTAACCTTTAGAAACATTCAGCCAATTAATCAATCAACCACAGAAGTAGAAACATCCATCGGTGGAAACTTTGATGTGAATTACAAAACGGTAATTGCTGACAAGGTTTCGTTTTCAATTAATCAATTGTTCTTTTACACTCAGCTTGACCAACCCATTGTTTTGCAAAATAATGGTGTAACGAACTTATTCGTTAATGCAGATGGAACGATTGATAGCAGAGGATTTGAAACCAATATCAAATTCGGTTATGAAGATTTTAAGCTGTTTCTTCAATACGCTTTTATTGATGCACAGTTGAATTACAACAACATCAACAATCAAAAGCCATTAACTCCGAGACATAATGCAGGAGGAGTTTTAATGTATGAAGTAGAAGAGAAATGGCGTATTGGATATGAAGTGTATTACACAGGAGAACAATTGTTGAGCGATAACAGCAAAACGAGAGATTATTGGATGATGGGCTTTATGGTCATGAGAGAATTTGAGCGATTAAGCCTGTTCATCAACTTTGAAAACTTTACTGATGCAAGGCAATCTCGTTATCAGGATATGGTGCTTCCTCCTCATAGTGATCCAACCTTTACTGAAATTTGGGCTCCAACGGATGGTTTTGTAGCGAATGGTGGATTTATTTTTAGATTATAATAGATATGAAGTCTTACTCAAAAATCGACTTCAATATCTCAAACCTAGTAAGGAAATAATAATTTTTAGAGCGTTAGTGCATTTAGATGTACTAACGCTCTTTAAATGGCTTTAGAATAAGAAATTCAAATAACTTCTTTCTTCAGAAACAAATTTGCCTGATTAATATTTAGTACTTGATTTACCTCAAAAAGAGCACATGGGAATTCGAACCAAGATTGTTTTGCTTAAACCATTCCGTGTTGAAATTATTTCCATTACTATCTGAAATCAAAATCCTAGATTCAACATATTTCTTTTTCAAATCGTCAAACATTGGAAATTCATCTGTCTGTTTAAAAATTAATGATCGCCATTCGTCAACTTCTAATGGTTCAATAACTTTTTTGTAAGTATCCTCAGGGTATGAGCTGTACGTTACAACTTTATTGTCTTTTTTATATTGAAAGTGCAATCTTCTTATAAAAATTTTTGAACTGCCTGTATTAACAATATTTACAGTTAGTGTGGCAGTGTGGTTCAGTTTAACTTTTGAAGCTTTTACTAACAACTTTTTTACAGATTTTTCCTTTCTAGTCTTAATGTTTAACCAAAGGTTAATCAAGCCTACAGCAAGTATGCAAGAAGAAATGATTATTGTTATTTCCATACACTATCAAATGTAGCACTTAATTCAATCAATAAATCTTTTAAAATCAAGTATTAATCTAACTACCTTTTTGAATCCAAAATTTTTCAAATAAATCTCGCTTCATTCTTAGAAGCATTTGTTCTTCAAACATTTCTTCGGGATCAACATCTTTAAAAATCTTATTTATTGCAATATAATATAAGACCAGAAGCAGCAGAACT
>Ga0228634_1000117_pt1 | contig 71376 bp, 78 predicted proteins | sample 42DmetaG_FD_190063 | JGI IMG/M metagenome (GOLD analysis project Ga0228634, IMG submission 190063) | Seawater microbial communities from Monterey Bay, California, United States - 42D | ecosystem: Environmental > Aquatic > Marine > Coastal | place: USA: California | collected 2016-09-27 | reverse complement strand
GGTGTCTCGGCAACGGGACTATCGTGATAAACGCGCTCGTAATACACGGCTCGGACCCGGGGGCGGTACCCGGCGACTCCACCAACACTCCCTTCATTTGAGGGACGCGCGGGGTCGAAACAGGATCGACGGACGTTTAAAGGTGTTAGCTTTCACGCGGCGGGATACCACCGTTATTGGTTCAACTAAGCTAGTTGCAAATGACAACAATGCTCCGGTAGCCCTGGCTGCGTAAGCAGTTCGGAAAACCGAAAATTAAGTCCTAGCGCTTAGCAGCTCTAGGCGGGGTTCGCAGGTACCTGGCAACAGAAACCTGCACTTACCTTCCCTCTCAAATTGCAACGCGTTAACTATGGCAATGACCATAGAATCCCCTATGGTGGTACCTGACCAATTTGACAAAAGAGTGTTCGCGATGACTGCATCTATCGACTACGGAAATCTGATGCACAATGCGATGCGTGGCCTCATTCAGGATGTATTGACGCGGGTCGCTGAACAGGGCCTTCCCGGGGATCACCACTTCTTTATCAGTTTTGATACCACGCACTCAGGCGTGGCCATCGCGGACCGACTGCGCGAACGTTACCCCGAAGAAATGACCATCGTTATCCAGCATTGGTTCGAAGACCTGATCGTAACCGACAAGGGGTTTTCAATCACGTTAAACTTTGGCGACACGCCCGAGCCGCTTGTTGTGCCCTTTGATGCGCTCAAGACGTTTGTTGATCCTTCTGTCGAATTTGGTCTTCGGTTTGAAACTCAGGACATGCCCGATGATCCTGACGCTGATGACGACGATAGCGATGATGATGACCAACCAGAGCCCCCCAAAGGGGATGGACAGGTGGTCTCGTTGGATCAATTCCGCAAATAACAAACCAGCCTCCTGCGACACGTGCGCATTTGTGCCCGGCGCTTGGACTCGTTAAACGGCATGCAACAGCATACCGCACTTGAGGGATTCATATTATGACCACCACCCGCACCGAGACTGACAGCTTTGGCCCCCTTGAGGTCCCGTCGGACAAGTATTGGGGCGCACAGACCCAACGCTCGATCATGAACTTCCCCATCGGTTGGGAGAAACAGCCCGTGGCCATCGTGCGCGCCCTAGGTGTAATCAAGCAGGCCTGCGCCAAAGCGAACACAGCATCCGGCAAGCTGCCCGCCCAAATAGGTGAGGCCATCCAAGCCGCCGCTGCCGAAGTCGTTGCGGGCAAGCTGGATGACAACTTTCCACTGGTCGTCTGGCAGACCGGGTCAGGCACGCAGTCCAACATGAATGCCAACGAGGTGATCGCCAACCGCGCAATCGAAATGCTGGGCGGCACATTGGGCACCAAAGACCCCGTCCACCCGAACGACCATTGCAACATGGGGCAGTCTTCGAATGACACCTTCCCCACCGCTATGCACATCGGCACCGCAATGACGGCGCGCGACATGTTGTTGCCCGGCCTCGTGAAACTGGCCGAAGCGCTAGAGGCAAAAGTGGCCGAGTTCGACGGCATTATCAAAATTGGCCGGACCCACACGATGGATGCCACACCACTGACGCTGGCCCAAGAATTCTCGGGCTATGCACATCAGGTCCGCATGGGGATCGCGCGGATTGAAGCAGCCCTGCCCCGTATCAACGAACTGGCACAAGGCGGCACAGCCGTCGGGACCGGGCTGAACACCGCACCAGGTTGGAGCGAGGAAGTCGCCGCCAATATGGCCGAAATCACCGGCCTGCCCTTTGTCACGGCACCCAACAAGTTCGAAGCCTTGGCCGCCCATGACGCAATGGTTGAGATGTCCGGTGCGACCAAAACTGTGGCCGCGTCGCTCTTCAAAATCGCAAACGACATCCGTCTGCTGGGCTCTGGCCCGCGCTGTGGACTGGGCGAATTGATGCTGCCCGAAAACGAGCCTGGCTCATCCATCATGCCCGGCAAAGTGAACCCAACGCAGTGCGAAGCCCTGACTCAGGTGTGCGCCCACGTGTTCGGCAACGACGCAGCCGTTGGTTTTGCAGGATCGCAGGGGCACTTTGAGCTGAACGTTTATAAGCCTATGATGGCTTATAACGTGTTGCAATCCATGCAGCTTTTGGGTGACGCAGCCGTCGCCTTTACCGATAATTGTGTGTCGGGCATCCGCGCCAATGAGGATCGCATCGCTAAAATTATGCGCGAAAGCCTGATGCTGGTGACAGCACTCGCGCCCACCATCGGCTATGACAACGCAACAACGGTTGCTAAAACCGCGCACAAGAATGGTACAACCCTCAAGGAAGAAGCCATTGCGCTGGGGTTTGTGGACGAAGAGACGTTTGAAAAAGTCGTACGCCCCGAACAAATGATAGGGCCGAAGTAAGGATCACGTTTGAGCAATAAGAACGTCACCAATCTTAACCGCGCCCGAAAATCCCGGGCGCGGACTGAGAAAGCGGCGCAAGGCGCTGAGAATGCGGTCAAGTTCGGCCGCACCAAGGACCAACGCGTACGCGAGCAATTGTTGGACGCTAAGGCGAAGGCCACGCTTGATGGCCATCAAATCGGGGATGCGCCCGAGACCCCAGACACATGAGCCGGCCTAAAAAACGTTCACTCACCTTGCGCGGACACCGGACAAGTGTATCTCTGGAAGACGAATTTTGGGAGGCCTTCGGTGCAATTGCTACCCGTGAAGGTAAAAGTATCAATGCGTTGGCCGCTGAAATTGATGCAGAACGTGTTTTGAAATCAGGCCTTGCTGGGGCCATCCGGCTGTATGTTTTAGCGTGGTATCAAGCGCGCGATTAGGAGGCATCCTGCAACACGCGCAACACTTCGTCGCGTGGCACGTCGGCGGTGACAAAGGCCGCGCCAATTCCGCGCGCAAGGATGAACCGCAACTGTCCGGCGACCACCTTTTTGTCTTGTCCCATTAGGGTCAATAGTGCTGCTGCATCAGGCAGATCACCGGAGATGTCTCGCAAATCCCGCATCATACCCATCTGGGATAGATGCTCACGCACGCGACTTGGTGCCTCTTGGCTACAAAGACCCAAACGAGACGACAGCTCAAACGCGAGCGCGCAGCCGATGGCCACACCCTCGCCGTGCAACAGGCGCGCGCCGTCATATCCCGTTGCGGCTTCTAGCGCGTGGCAGAACGTATGGCCTAAGTTCAAAAGTGCCCGATCACCCTGTTCGGTTTCATCCCGTACCACGATGTCAGCCTTCATTTGCACGGACCGCGTCACAGCCTGTTGGCGCAAATCCATGTCACCTTTTGCAAGGTCTGGTCCGTGTGCTTCGAGCCATGCAAAGAAATCCGCATCGCCCAAGAGCCCGTACTTGGCGACTTCACCGTAGCCGGCCAGGAAGTCCCGTGGCGTCAATGTGCCCAGAACCTCAACATCCGCCAACACAAGTGTGGGTTGATGAAACGCCCCTACAAGGTTTTTGCCGTGCCGTGTGTTGATCCCGGTCTTGCCGCCAACCGAGCTATCGACCTGCGCCAGCAAGGACGTCGGGATCTGCACAAAGCGCACACCCCTGCGCAAGATCGCAGCTGCAAAGCCAACCAAATCACCAATGACGCCGCCGCCAAAGGCCACGACCATATCGCCACGCTCAACTTCGTGATCTAGCAGCCACTCGACACAGGTTTGAAGATGTGCCCATGATTTTGTGGTCTCACCGGGGTCTAGTTCAAGAACCGGACCATCGAGTTCGGCCGCTTTGAGGGACGATTTAAGAGTTGCTAGGTGCAAACCAGCCACACGTGTTTCTGTAATGACAAACACCCGGGGCCGCTTGAGCAGTGGCGCAATCGCGGCTCCGGCCTCGGCCAAAAGACCCGCTCCGATCCGTACGTTGTAGGCACGCTTACCCAGCGGCACATGGACTACATTTTCGCTCATCCCAAGGTCTCCGTCAAAATGCCTGCGTCCATCAGAACGCCAATGACGACGTCCACCATGGCCTCAATGCTGTATTCTGGGTGACACTCGGCCACCAAATCCGCCATCTCATAAGACGGCGTGCGCGCGGCTAACAGGTCGGCCAAGGTTTGCTTGGGATTCTCGGTCCGCAATAAGGGTCGCGTATCTTTGTGTTTCACCCGCGACCACAGCAATTCGATATCTGCGCGCAACCACACTGCAACGCCGTGCCCCGAGATGAGATTCCGCGTTTCAGGGCGCAGATACGCCCCACCACCCGTGGAAATAATTGCAGGTGCCTCACGCAAAAGCCGTGCGATGACTTCGGCCTCACGGGCCCTGAAAAACGTTTCACCGTCGCGGGCAAATATCTCTGCGATGCTACAGGCTGCAGCTTGCTCAATCTCGGCGTCAGAATCGCGAAACATCACCCCGAGGCGTTTGGACAAGGCCATCCCCACAGCGGATTTTCCGGCCCCCATCATCCCGACCAAAACCACTGGTTTCAGCAGGACAAGCGAGCAGGCATTCGCGGTTGGCAGGTGTTCGCGCAAGTTTGATGGCTCCGTTAGGTGGCGTGGTGCGGCTGAGAGTGCTATTTATAACTTGGGCATAAAAGCAACAGAAGGCAGCGTCCATGGGCAGACTGGTAAAATATCTCGTGATCCTCGCGATTTTGGGTGCGGGGGGGCTGTATGGCTATTCGTATCTTTTGACCGCAGACGTGGCACCTGTGTCTTTGGTGGTACCGGTTGATGTTAACTAAGACTGCTGCAAGCGTTGCGGCGCTTGGGCTTTTTCTGTCAGGGGCGTTCGCGTCAGAGACCAGTGAAGCCGGTCCGCCGCCAGAAGGGCCGCGCTCTGCGATTGAGTGGTTGACGGACCCTGCGTCCTTGATGCGATTGATCGTTGAACCCGAGGCAGAGGCAGAGCAGACCCGCGATCCAATCCAAACCACGCTGCTTGGCGGGCCAACCTTGGGTGGTGTTGGGCTGTTGTCACCCCTGATCACTGGATTGCCGCAGGATACATTTGCCAATGCGCGGCCTGAGCGTTTGTTGACATTACTGTCTGATTTGCGCCCCAGTGATTTGCCTGCATTGCAGGACCTGACCTTGGTTTTGTTGCTGGCGGAATTGACACCACCAACCACCGCTGACGGGGGCACTGCGCTGTTGCGCACCCGGGTGGAGCGGTTGATTGCGTTTGGGGCCATTGATCAGGCCCAAGCGTTGCTGGAACAAGCCGGGGCCGATACGCCCAAGTTGTTTGACCTCTGGTTTGATGTGTCCCTTCTCAGCGGGGATGACACGAGTGTTTGTGAGGCGTTACGCCGTGCACCGGATCTGACCCAAGATCTGGGCACGCGTATTTTTTGCCTGTCGCGCGGTGATGATTGGGCGGCAGCGTCTCTCACGCTTGAAGCGGGGCGCGCTCTTGGTGCGATTGCCGCCGAAGACGCCCTATTGCTCGGCCAGTTTTTAGATCCAGAGGCCTACGAAGGCACATCCCTGCCGTCACTTCCGGGTCAAATGACGCCCTTGCGTTTTCGACTTTTGGACGGGTTGGGCGAGCCGCCTGCGACACTGGCCCTGCCCCTTGCCTATGCGGTTTCGGACTTGCGCGACACTATTGGTTGGAAGGCTCAGATTGAGGCAGCTGAACGTCTTGTGCGAACCCAAGCTATCGCGCCAGAGCGGCTGCGCGCGCTGTATTCCGCGCGCAAGCCAGCGGCATCGGGCGGCGTGTGGGACCGTGCAACCGCATTTCAAACGTTTGACGGCGCCTTACAATCAGGCGATCCGGGCGCCATCGCAAACGCCCTGCCCGAGGTTTGGGCGGCGATGTCGCGCGCGGGTCTTCAGGTTCCCTTTGCTCGGATGTTTGGGGCCGAGTTGACCGACTTGCCACTTGCGCCGTCGGCGGCGCAACTGGCGTTCAAGATCGGGCTCCTCTCCAAGGATTATGAGGAGGTCGCAGCCTCCGATGCACGCTCTGACTTGCCTCGGGATGTGTTTGCACGCTCCGTCGCGATGGGGGTTGCCGCAGATCCGCGTGGGCTGGGGCCCTTGGCTGAGGCAATCACTTTGGGCTTCACCCTCCCGCAGGTGCCAGAACCTTTTGCCGCCCTCGTGGCTGATAATCGTTTGGGAGAGGCCTTGTTGCGGGCCCTTTTGCTATTGCAGGACGGTGCGCAAAGCGATCCGGGTGATATTGCTGCTGCCCTTGCGTTGCTGCGGACCAATGGGTTGGAGGCTGTTGCTCGGCAAACAGCACTGCAATTGATGTTGATGGAGCGCGCGACATGAGTGCGCCTCGCAACGCCGCCCTTTGGGTCGATACCTTCATTGAAGCGCAAGCCGCCGAATTGGATGCTGCCCAGAACACGCAGTTAGCCTATGCGCGGGATTTGATGGATTTCGTGGCGTGGTCCGATGCGCCGGGCAATGTGTTCTCAGAGATCACCAAGGCCGATGTTGAGGCTTATTTGATCCATTGTGAGGCGCAAGGATTGGCCGCATCAACCCGTGCGCGGCGCCTGTCCGCGCTCAAGCAACTGTTTCGTTTTGCCTATGAAGAAGGCTGGCGCACGGACAATCCTGCGATGCAGATCAAAGGACCTGGCAAGACGAAGTCTTTGCCACATACCTTGCCGCCTGAGGCGGTTGAGGCTCTGCTTTTGGCAGCTGAACAAACCGCAGAAACCAAATTTGACCGCGCCCGCGATACCGCTCTGGTGCGCTTGTTGTATGCCACGGGCATGCGCGTTTCTGAATTGGTTGGGTTGCCTGTCGCGGCTGTGCGGGGCAACCCAAATATGGTGTTGGTTCGGGGCAAAGGGGGCCGTGAACGCATGGTGCCGCTGTCCCCCGATGCACGAGAGGCCGTTGGTCTCTGGCTCGAAATGCGCGATGTGCGTGAGGAAACGCGCCGTTTAGAAACGGGTGCGCCCCCGTCGCGGTTCTTGTTTCCATCCAATGGAAAGTTGGGGCACCTGACGCGGAACTGGTTTTTCACCCGGATCAAACGCTACGCGCTTGAGGCCCAGCTCGATCCATCCCACATCACGCCGCACACCCTACGCCACGCATTTGCCACGCATCTGCTGGCGGGCGGCGCGGATTTGCGGGTGATCCAAACCCTTTTGGGTCACGCTGATGTGTCCACGACTGAGATATATACCCATGTGCTTGATGCGCGGTTAAAGGACCTGGTCCTGCAAAATCATCCCTTGTCGGCTGATGCTTCCTAGCAAGCGCCGATCCGATGCTCATGTGAAACGCTCTTGAAAGCCTATCCCAAGGACCCCATACCCTAATCATGACCCCACTTGACGCTTCACTTGCCCTAGAAACCTCTCCCTTTGATGCCGCATTTTGGTGGACGTCCGCGGGTATTGTCGGCCTTTTGTTCATGTCGGCTTTCTTCTCGGGTTCCGAGACTGCATTGACAGCGGCCTCCCGCGGAAAGCTGCGTTCCCAAGCCGATCGTGGCGCGGGCGGTGCCGCGCGTGCCCTACACCTGACCGAAGATAACGAGCGCCTGATTGGGGCCGTCTTGCTGGGCAATAACCTTGTGAATATCCTCGCCGCATCATTGGCGACGGCGCTGTTCACCCGTGCCTTTGGTGAAAGCGGGGTCGCCTTGGCGACGCTAGTTATGACACTTTTGGTGCTGGTTTTCGCGGAAGTTTTGCCAAAGACATACGCGATTTCCAACCCCGAGGTGGCCGCATCGCGGGTGTCCCCAGTGATTGCCGTGGTGATTGTGGTGTTTTCCCCGGTTGTGACGGCCGTTCGGGCGCTTGTGCGGGGGGTGTTAGCGTTGTTTGGGGTGCGGATCGATCCGAATAGCCGGATTATGTCTGCGCAGGAAGAAATCGCAGGTGCCATCTCGCTAGGTCACTCCGAGGGGAGCTTTGAGAAAGAAGACAGGGATCGATTGATGGGCGCCCTCGATCTGGGAGAGCGCACGGTCGAAGAAATCATGCTGCATCGCTCCTCGATTGAGATGGTGGATGCCGATGATGCGCCCGAAAGCATTCTCAGCCAATGTTTGGCGTCGCCCTATACGCGACTGCCCGTCTATCGCGGCGATCAGGAAAACATCATTGGGGTTTTGCACGCCAAAGACCTACTGCGCGCCATGGATCGGCTTATGCGCGGCCCGAACGCGAACGCCGCCGCACTTGAGGCTTTCAAAGTGACTGATGTCGCGATGAAGCCCTATTTTGTTCCAGAAACATCGACACTCGATGAACAAATGCGGCAGTTTCTTCGCCGTCATACTCATTTTGCGTTGGTGGTGGATGAATACGGCGCGTTGCAGGGCCTGATCACGCTTGAAGATATCCTTGAGGAAATCGTCGGCGAAATCACCGATGAGCATGACATTGACGAAGGCAGTGTCCTTGCCCCTGATAGCTTGGGCAATTTTAACGTTGATGGCGCCATGACCATTCGGGACCTGAATCGCGCGTGCGATTGGAACCTGCCTGATGATGAGGCCAATACTGTCGCGGGTTTGGTTATCCATGAAGCGCAGTCAATTCCGACAACGGGGCAGGTCTTTAGTTTTCATGGTTTCAGGTTTGAGATCACATCCCGCGCTGCAAACCGAATTGTCAGCTTGAAAATTAGGCCGCTCAGTTAACCTGACGTACCGTTGCGTATCGACGAAGTGCGGCCAATGGAAAGGTCAAAATAGCTCCAGTCCACTGTCGACCGGTTTAGGTGGCGCAACAATCGGTTCAATTGGGCGATCCGTCACCAGCTTTAATTGTACGCGCCCGGTTGTCGGTTCGAACCGAATTCGGCGTGCCTGAGTGCCGCCTAAGTCCTGCCCTTCAACAGGGATACCCTCATCGTTAAGAAATGACAAAACGAATTCCGCGTTCTTTTCGCCAACGGCTGCGGAACTGCCGATCATGCGCGCACCTCCAAACACCTTTGCCACCAACCTGCTTCGCACCGCACCACTTTTGAGCAGTGCATTGATCAGGCATTCCATCGCGTTGACTTGGGTCATCAAGTCGAATGGATCATTGGATGAATCGTTGGGCAAAACCATGTGGTTCAACCCGCCGACCTTAGCGAGAGGATCAAAAAGGCACGTGGACACGCACGACCCAAGAAGCGTGGACAAAACAACCGATGGGTTGTCAGACACCGCATGCTCACCTTGACCGACGTGCTGCATTTTTGTTGCTTCCTGTACGATGGGTCTAGGCCTTTGCTGTGCGGGAGGCAGGTACGGCTGCTTGAGCGAGCAGAGCATCGCCAATCTTATTTAATGGTAGAACCTCGCAGGCCGCTTCCAATTCAACCGCAGCGCGAGGCATCCCATAGACGACACAGGTAGCCTCGTCTTGGGCGATGGTCATTGCGCCACTGGCGCGTAATCCTTTCATACCGTTTGCTCCGTCCCGGCCCATGCCCGTCAACAAAGTCGCAACCACTTTATCACCGAGGCGCGCCAATGATCCGAAAAGGACATCTACAGCGGGACGGTGTCCCGCGACTTTCTCAGATCCGATCAATTCGACATTGGGTCGGGTGCGTTCAAGACAAAGATGATAATCCCCCCCAGGAGCGATCAACACAGACCCGGGCCGCAGCGGTGTTCCATTTTCTGCGAGCTGAACCTTGGGTGCATATTTCCCATCTAGCCGCGTTGCGAGTGACGTTAAAAACAACTCAGGCATATGTTGAACAATCACCGTTGGGGGGCAGTCAGCAGGAAATCTACTCAGCACGGTTTCTAATGCGTCCACCCCGCCGGTGGATGCACCGATCGCCACTATCTTGCCTGTCCATGCTCCGTGGCGCGTCGGCAAAGGTCGTTTGTTGTCGACACGTTTTTGACCAACGCGTGCACGCGCAGCGGTTTTAACGATAGCCACAAGAGCTTGCCACTCGGATATCTCCGCACGCCGCGGCTTTCCAAAAACATCAACCGCTCCGAGCTGTAGAGCCGTAAGCGCAGCTTCTGAACCTTTGTGGGTCAGTGTCGAAATCATGACCACTGGCGTCGGGCGTAGCCGCATCAACCTGCGCAGAAACTCGATGCCATCCATTTTCGGCATTTCGACATCAAGGGTTAGAACGTCCGGATCGGTTTGCTTGATCAGTTCTCGGGCTTCTATAGGGTTTTCAGCCTCACCAACGACGGAAATTTCAGGGTCAGCTCCAAGAACCAAACTCAAAAGACGCCGAATAGTGGCGGAATCGTCAATAATGAGGACCTTTATAGGGGAGCTTGGGTCAGTTCTGAATGTCGGGTCCATCTCTAGAACTCCCGCCAATCATCTAGATCATCTTGGGGTGCAATCTGTACCGCGCTAACTGCGACTGAGGGTTGGGTCGAAGAAGTGTGTGCTGTACCTTGCAAAGACATCCCTGTGCTGGTGTGACGCTTTCCTGTGTAAACAGGTTGCTCGGTCTTGGCGGGCTCGGAAGGGGTAACTTCAGCATCAATTCTGAAATGCCGAATAAGCTGTAAAAGAGTATCAGCATCGGTGTTGAGGGATTGACTGGCGGCGGTTGTTTCCTCGAACAAAGCTGCATTTTGTTGGGTGACTTGATCCAGTTGGCCCATCGACGTGTTGATCTCACTCAAGACGGAGCTTTGCTCCTTTGCGGAGTGTTCAATATCACTGACGTGCTCTGATATGTTGGTCACAAAGCCAACAATCTCTTGCAAGGCAGTCCCGGCCTTACCCACGAGATCGACACCGTGGCTCACCTGTTTTCTGCTTTCGGATATGAGGTCATTTATCTCTTTGGCGGCTTCGGAGGACCTATGTGCTAGGGACCGGACCTCTGATGCTACAACAGCAAAGCCTCGCCCTGCATCGCCGGCTCTTGCGGCCTCCACGCCGGCATTCAGGGCCAATAGGTTCGTTTGAAAGGCGATGTCGTCAATGACGCTGATGATCTTGGACATCTTGGAAGAGGATGAAGATATAACGCCCATGGCCGAAACTGCTTCGGTGACGACCAAACCACTCTGCTCAGCATTCGCCTTCGCGGCACAAACAACACCATTGGCTGCCGTGGCGCCTTCGGCTGCAGAAACCACTGATGCCGTGATCTCTTCGATGGCGGCAGCGGTTTCTTCCAGCGTTGCGGCTTGCTTCTCAGTTCGGGTTGAAAGGTCGGCGGCGGCATTACTTATCTCCGCGACTTCACCTCGGATGCTCTCTGCATTGGTGCGGACGTCTTGCATGGCTTTGGCAAGCCGAGAACTGGTAGAATTGAAGTCAAGCCGGAGCTTTTCGTATTGGGTTCCAAACGTATTTTCTATTGTGGCCTGCAGATCTCCATCTGCCAGCTTGTTCAAGCCTACCCCTAGCTGCTCGACGACAAGGTCTTGTTGCGCCTTCATTTCTTCGCGCTCTTTCGCGGCTTGTACTTGTGCGGCTCGTTGCGTGCTTACGTCATCAAATATGGCGACAACCCGAGATATTGTTCCATCGAGATCATGTACGGGGTTCAAAGACCCCATCAACCAAAGGGGGCTTCCATCTGCTTTTGTCGCCACAAAAGTCCCCGAAAGTGTTTCGCCCTGCCCGGCTTTTAACGCAGCGTCGATGAGAGGGACGGCATCAAGGGGGGGGCCATCAACTGATGAACTCAAAATCTCATGCAGATCGTCAAGACTGCCCACGTTTGCTGCATTCAGCATGTTTGCATTGGCGTTGATGATCTCGCCTTTTGTGTCCATTTCAAACACCGCTTGCGAGGCTTCAATCGCTTCTAAAAGTGTAGCGGACAGAAGTGTCTCGGTGACGTCCTTCCATTCGACAATATAGCCCGTGTGCTGTCTGCTGTTCGGATCAACAATACGACCAATGTTGAGATTAAGCCGGGCTTGACCGAGCTCGATATGCATCGAGATAGGTGAGGTTTCTGCACACCCCGCATCAAGATCATCACACCTGTGAAGGGCATCTAGGCGTGTCCCGACCATATCGGCCGGATCAACGGCGACACCTTTTTGCGACCATGCCTCTCGATGCTCTGCGATCAGGTCTTTGGCCGCTGGATTGATATACGTCACGACGCGGTTTTCGTCGGTGATCATCATTGCCGCAGAGGATTGGTCAAAAGCCGCTCCTTTGAACTGAGCGTCATGCGCCGCTGACTGTCCTGCTGCTAGGTCCCCTCTCAGATCACCCAGAGCGGATGCGATCTGCCCAATTTCATCCTTGCGTTCTGTGTCAGGGACATCGCTGGTCAGATCACCATTGGCTGTCTGGCGGAGCGCTTTGATGACGCGGCTCAATGGACCGGACAGTGACCGCGCAAACAGCCATCCCATCCCGAAGATTACAAACTGAACGATAGCCATCTCGATCAGAGTGAAGTTGCGGATTGCCACTGCGGGCGCCAATACTTCGTCCAGCGATTTTTCTACTGCCAACGTCCACGTTCGGTTCCAGACCGCTACAGGTGCAAAGGCAGTTGTGGCGTGATCGTACCACGTACCCGCGCCCTCGAAGGCGGCATCCTCTGCCTGTTGCACCGCGTCCAAGAAACCGGTTTTTGCACGTATTTCATAATACGGCGCTGGTCCCCCATTTACTCGGGGAGCCGTCCGAAACATCCCTTCAGGCCCCAGTAAATAGGCTTCGCCAGATTGGCCGAGGCCAGTGGGTCGGTCGATCACCGCTTGGAGCGCATCAATGGGCAACTCTAGCACCATGACCCCCCGCGTATCACCGCGCACATTCACCAAGCGCTGGGCAATGAAGGCGGTCGGTTGACTTCCGTTAGGCGCGTAGGGGGCTACGTCCATGAACACAGGGGAGGCTGGTCCTGTCTGTGCACTGATCTGCTCAAACAGCTGTGCTAGGGCTGAGCCGCGCGCATCGTCCGCCGCCAGGTTAGTGCCAAAATCGTCCCGTTTTTGAACCGAGTAGATCACCTCACCCTCAGGGTTGATCATCAAAAGATCACCGTAGTTTAGGCTCTGCATAAATCCCTGCATCTGAGCGTGGGACATAGCGTGGGTGAGTGAATATTCTGAGCGATCATCGGCATCACTGAGTTGGTCCCGTAGCGCCATTGGAAACGGATTGTCGCGACCGTAGAGCGCACGAATTGCGGCACGCTCTTCCTCTGACATGTTGTTCCAAGACCTGTTCAGGCCCCGTAGTGCCTGCTGTGCCTCCTGCGAAGCGGCAAAACTGCGGATGTCGCTATCAATTCGTGCGATTAGATCTTCGACCTGTCGCAGGCGGGCATCGCGGGTGGCCATCAGCTGGATCATGTTGGCATCGCGCACCGATGCATAGGCGCTCACGATGTGAAAATAGCCACTGACCCCCATCGCTAGTGCTGTTAAGCCCATCAAAACTAGAGGTAATTTTACCTTAAGGCTCAGGTTTTTGAACAGCGACATATTTGGACTCCGGGCTTACGCGAGGGACAAAACCGTTGGGGAGACGGCTCTGTGTTGGACGCGTGTTTCGCCGCTAGGTGTGAATATTCGTTTAAGTCGCGGCTGGTTTGCACCGTTACAGTCACTGGTTTGTGTAATGCGTGGAGGCTTGTGCGGGTCTAAACCAGACGATGTAGCGACTAGAAAGTGCCCTTTATGGCTATGAACCCCACGCGCCGCGCCCTTTTGTTTGCCCTGTCTGCGACGGTGATTGTCGGGGCCGCGATGATGGGGACTGGCGGCCCACCAAAGGCCCGCGTGGCCCTTACTCCGGAAGAAGCCTTTGAGATGGCTGCGGGAGGTGAAATCCTACTGGTTGACATCCGAAGGCCCGATGAGTGGCGCGCTACTGGTGTGCCAGAATTCGGCACCCCGCTGGATATGCGCCAACCCGATTTCATCGCCCAATTGGCAGAGCTGGCTGATGGCGATTTTGCAGCACCTATTGCCTTGATCTGCGCACGCGGCGTGCGGTCTGCGCGACTTTCCTCACGGCTGATTTCCGCGGGATTTACCGGCGTGATTGACGTCCCCGAGGGGATGCTTGGCTCGCGCACGGGGCCGGGTTGGTTGCGGCGCGGCTTGCCTGTCAGATCCAGTGCTTAGCCACATGGTGTTCCGCTTGATCGTGCCCCTCTTTTTGCTCGCGGCCACGCCTGTTGCAGTGCAGGCCGCTTGTGGCAGATCCGATCCCCCCTGTGAGGTCGATCAGGGCACCTATCGGATCACCCTGCCCGACGGACCTGCCCCAAATGACGGCTATCCCCATGTGATGTTCTTGCATGGTGCCGGAGGGACAAGCCGGGGCGTTTTGGGGATGGCCCAAGTGGTGCAGCCTTTGCTGGATCGCGGCTATGCGGTGATTGCTCCGCAAGGGCTGTCATGGCGTGGTGGCGAAGGCGGGATTTGGTCGTTTCTGCCGGAAACTACCCGGCCGCGCGCCCGGGATGAGGCTGCGTTTTTCACCGCCGTTCTGTCGGACGCGCATGTCCGACACGGGGTATCGGCACAAAAGGGAATGCTGGCGGGGTTCTCTGCAGGGGGTTTCATGGTGTCCTATTTGGCATGTGAAACGCCCCGCGACTTTCTCGCCTATGCGCCGGTGGCCGGTGGGTTTTGGCGACCGCACCCTACGGAATGTGCGGGGCCTGTGCGGTTATTGCATACGCATGGCTGGGAGGACCGGACCGTACCGCTAGAAGGACGCCCGTTGGGTGACCGCTTCCTGCAGGGGGATATTTTTGAGGGGATGAGCCTTTGGCGCGGGGCGAATAGCTGCGCCTCGCCTGCGCCAAGTGCCGTGTCACAATCGGGTGCTTTTCTGCGCCGAAGATGGGAGTGCGCACCGGGATCTGCCTTAGAACTTGCGCTTTATCCCGGCGGGCACCGCGTACCAGAGGGCTGGGCCGATATGGCACTGGATTGGATGGAACAATTGGCCCCATTGGATCAAGCGACTACTCCCCCGGAATGAACGCCGTCTGAACGGCTTGTTTCACCCTATCTTGCCACCTCAAAGCCGCGCGCCGAATAGCCGGTGCCCGAAGGCTTTGCGGCGTGACCAAAAGCCGGTGATGGGTGGGTCGGCCACTAAGCCAAGAAAGCCCCACAGCCCCCGCCAGCGAAACCGCAATCGGTAATAACCACAGCGAAACCAACCCCGCGGCAATTCCGGTCAACAGGGCGGCGCCAAGTATGGTTTCTAACCAATGGGCGCGCACCAAGTCGCGCAGATCATAGGTTGCGCCGTCTCGTGCTTGGGGTGTCCAGTCGACTGAGATACCGAGGAGGGTCTGAACCACGGCGCGGGTCTGTTGCACCATCAAGATCGGCGCATAAAGGATCGACAACAGTACCTCGGTCACCAAACCAAAAAGAAACGCGCCAACCCCGCCTACCCGCATAATACCACGCCGTTGGACCAAGGTTGCTGCCGCACCAATCAGTTTGGGCGCGATCAATAGGCTGTAGACCAGAAGCATCGCACCGACGTGGCCTTGGGTGCCCATTTCGGGCCATGTGGGGCGTAGGGGCATATCGGGTGAGAAATAAGCGAGAACGCTCCGTTCTTCGCTAGTGCCAATCAAGGCCCAGATAATCAAAAGAGCAAACCAAAGCGGTGATAGCAAATAACCCACTGCCCCATGCAGCAAGTGAAACCGTGACAACCCGTGAAACCCCCGCGCGCGTAACAAGCGCAGGTGCTGTAAATTGCCCTGACACCAGCGTGTGTCGCGGGCGACGTGATCCAGTAGAGCTGGCGGTGCTTCCTCCCACGAGCCGCCCAGTTGCGGCAGAAACCGAATGCCCCACCCTGCGCGCCGCATCAGTCCCGCCTCGACAAAATCATGGCTCAGGATCAGCCGCCCGCCCTGCAATTTTGGCAAGCCCGCGCTGGCTGCAAAGGCCGTGGTACGGATGATCGCGTTGTGACCCCAGTAGTTCCCCTCCTGCCCGGTCCAAAGGGCCAAGCCCTTGGCAAGCGCGGCTCCATACGTGCTGTTGGCGAACTCTTGGGCACGGGCAAACAACGTGCGCGCACCAATAAGGTGTGGAAAGCTTTGGATCAGCCCTGCGCCGGGATCACTGGCCAGGGCATCAGTTAGGGCGCGGATCGCGGGCGCGCTCATCAAGCTATCGGCATCCAGAACCAGCATCGCGTCATGTGCGCCGCCCCAATGCGTGACCCAATCGGCAAGGTTGCCCACCTTGCGGTCCGTATTTTGGGCGCGCCTGCGGTAGAACACTTGCACACGGGACGGCAGGCTTGCCCGTAGATGCGCGAATGCGATTTCCTCGTGCACGGCGGTGTTTGGATCACGGGTGTCGGACAGCATATAAAGAGTAAATGTATGGCCCTGCGCCCGAGTGTGGCTTAGCGCCTCCATCATAGCAGCGGCGTTGCCAAAGGTTAGGTGCGGAGCCTCATTATAGATCGGCATCAAGAGCGCGACATTGAGCGGATCACCTCGCGCGGCGCGGGGTTTGTGGGCGCCCAGTGCCAGTGCCCCCAAAAGAGCCGTGGCAAAGCTGAGCGCGATCCAAAACACACCAAAGCCGATAAGACAGGCCAGAAGGACCTCAACCCAAGACAACCCACCTTGGGCGAACCACTTGAGAAAGACCATCATCAACAGTCCGGTGATGACCAGCGCCGGGGCAAAAACCGCGATCCGTGCCCAGATCACTTGTGGCACGGTCACGGGGGCAGCGTGCGGGTTAGGTGCGCCCTTGTGGGGTCGATCGAAGGCCTGTTCAGGAAAGGCCAAGGGCTGTTGTGGCGGCATATGACCGTATTGAGGGGCGAGGTTCATGCAGGTGCCCTCCACCGGTAAAGCCAGACCTCGGATACTGGTCGGCCCTTCCGCAGAAGCTGTGCGCGTAATTCGGCGGAAGTGCGTCCCTCAGGCTCAAAGCTAAAGGCCAGCCGCACACCCTGCCCGTCCGGCAATCGTTGCAGCAAGCCGTCACTGACCGCGACATCGTTTGAGGAGACATGCACGCCAATGTCCTCAAGCGGACCGTTTAGCTCTGGATGGCCCTCGAAGTCGATCACCATCTGCTCCGCATTTTGTGCGAAATTCAGCCCGGCTAACGTGTTGCTCACACGTGCCAGGTCACGGCGGCGCAGCGGCTCTTCGCCCCATGTCAGGCGATAGTCGAACCGATGCGCGCGCCCGGGCACAAGTGCTTCTCTTGGGCGCCAGTAGGTGACGATATTGTCGTAAATCTCTTTGTCCGCAGGGATTTCGACCAAGCGCACCACGCCTGGTCCCCAATCGCCCAACGGCTCAACCCAGGCAGAGGGACGCGTGTGGTAATGCGCCTCAAGGTCTTCAAAATCCGCAAAATCGCGCGCGCGCTGCATCAGACCGAAACCCTTGGGGCTGTCATCCACAAAAGCCGAAAACCCAAGATCGCGCGGATTGGCAAGTGGTCGCCACAGCATTTCGCCTGCGCCATTCCACACCAACAGCCCGTCACTGTCATGCACCGCTGGGCGAAAGTCGCGAAAGGCCTCGCGGTTGGTTTCATCGTAAAGAAACATGGACGTCAGGGGCGCGATCCCAACATGGTCTAGCGCCACACGCGGAAAGAGCGTTGCGCGCACGATCATTTCGCACCGCTCACCCGGAGTGATCTCAAACCGAAAGGCACCGGTCACAGAGGGGCTGTCCAACAGGGCATGCAGGATAAACGTGCCCGCGTCGTGTGCGGGTGTTTCTACCCAGAAACGCACGAAGTCGGGGAACTCCTCGCCGCCATCGTCGCCGGTCTTGAGGGCAAGCCCCCGAGCCGACAGCCCATAGTTCTGGCCCGTCGCGAGGGCACGAAAATAACTGGCGCCCTGAAACACACAAAACTCTTGATAGATGCCAGCTTTGATCAACTCTGCCCGCAGTCGTAGGCCCGAATAGCCCATCGTCTCATCCAAGGGCAGCTCAGGCGCTTTGTCGGTCTTGTCGAACAGCGCGTAGTCAAAGGCTAAACGATGCGCCCTATCCTCGGCCACGATGTCCACTTCAACCGCTTGGGGAAAGTAGAGGCCGGGATGAAACAGGTCCAACTGAAGGGGTAACCCTGTATCAGACCAAACCGCCTTGGAGGTATTGAACCAAATTTTGCGATATTGATCATAGGTCAGGTTGCGCCATGCCTCGGGCACCAAGGGACGCGGGCGAAACGGAGCCTCGGACAGCGTGCGTGCCATGGTTTCGACTGTGGTGGCGTCGAAGGGCTCATCACTCAGGAAGCGAGGCATAATGGCATGGCTGGGAGCCGCGAACAGCGCCAGCGCCGCCGTGCTTTGCGTGAGAAACTCGCGACGCGTAATCATAGCCGTGCCCTCCAAGGTTGGGACTTGAACCAACCCGCCCCATAGGCGCACAGGATCAAAAGCCCAAAGCCCGTTACGTTCACCATCGTCCACGTCCATGCATTACGGCCAATGTTGTCGAGGACAAAGCCATTCACCCGCGCCAGCACCATGGAAAAGATAAACACCGCAAGGCTTTGCTGACCGACCTTTATGATCAGCGGCAGGATATGTTCCCACACGCGGGCCGCCAACGATGTGCCCCGCGCCATTAAGCGCGCGCCTTTGTGGCCCGCCAAGGCGTAGCCCAAATAGGCCAGCGCCAAGAAGTGCACATACCGTAGAATGCCAAAGTCGGATTTGTCGATCAGACCCTTGTTTGCAACGCGCCATTCGATCACCGGGTTGGTTTCGAACGCAAGGCCGAACCATTCGCGGCTAACGGCGCGCACACCGATGTTCGACAGCGGGACATTGGCGATGACGATGATACCCGCAACAATGAGCAGTGCCTTGTTGATGGGGGGCGCAGGAATCCATCCGCGCATCAGGGCAAAGCCGGTAAAAAACACCAATTGCCAGCCAAAGGGGTTAAAGAACCACTGCCTATCGGACCACGGCTCAGCCGGTAGGTTTAGGTGAAGCCCGCTCAGCCCGACTGCTGCCAAAAGACGTTCTTGAGCAGCCAACCACAACACAATGACCACGCCAGCACTTAGGAACAGTGACACCCGCGACAGAGCTACAACCAAGGGCATCAGGGCCAAAACCACCATATACATTGGCAAAATGTCGAAGTAGTTCGGCACATAGGTCAGCGTGAATAGGCCCACCAACTGGGGCCCCGGATCGGCGAAGACCTTCCACAGGTTCAGGGTCCCGATATAGACCTTGTCGTAGGCCCCGGACTGATCAATTGCCGCCAGCAGGGTCGCGATGGCGAAGAACATCCCGATATGCGCCCAATAGACCTGCCAAATTCGAAATCCGACCCGCGCGGTCCCCAGCCCTAATCCCGCACGGTCAAACGTACGCCCAAAGGCGATCGCGCTGGCCATGCCCGAGCAAAACACAAACATCTCGGTGGCGTCAGAAAACCCCCAGCGCGCCGGTATCCACGATGTCCAAGCGTTGCCGGGAGTGTGTGCCAAAAGGATGATGAACATTGCGATGCCGCGAAAAAAATCCAATCGGGGGTCGCGGATCGCACTGGTGGGTGGTGCCACCGTTCTGGGGGCGTTTTGAAACGCGGTTTCTGGGCTTGTCGTTGTCATACTTGGGTCTTTCCGGGGTCGTGTCGCACAGGAGGCCAGCGGCCTATTGTGCGGCTAAAAGGGCCGCTTGTGTGCGGGCTTGCGACAGCAGCGCGTGGCGTGCGGCGGCGTAACCATCCTCACCTCCGCGCTTCGCTTGCCGATCTGCAAGCAGCGTTTCGACTTGGGCGAATTGCCCCGCGCGCAAGCCTGCGTCGATCGTGATGCGTTCAAAAACATCGCGTTGGGCATGGCTGCCCCCGGCCTTTTGCATGTCGGGCCGTGCGGCCAGTAGGTTGGTGAAAGCGGCGCTATAATTTCCCTCTCCGAAGGCCTCTAGCCCACGGGCTGCGGACAAGCCGGGGGTGGCCATACGCTTGCGTGCAACTGTGTCGGCGTATTTGGCATCTGCGTGCATCCGGCCCAGCATGCGCGCCATGGCGTCCTCACGCCCATCGGCGGCGAGTGCGAGAATGTAATGCAGATCAGCAAAGATGAGGCAGCCATCCTCGGTTCGGCTTTGCGCAAGGTCTGCCAGTTCCTCCCACCGATTGCCGACATCGACCCCTTCCAACTCAAGCCGCATGAGCAGCGATGTCCCGTTTGAGATATCGCGGTAGTCATCGGTTTTGTCGGCTCGGATCTCGGTATCATATAAGCTCATAACCTGATCCATTTGACCCAAGTCCAAGTGCATCAGAGCCTTGTGCCACCACACATGGTAGCGAAAATTGTTGCAATGCGCCCATGCGGCCTCTCGGCCAGAAAGCCAATCCAAACCGCCCCGCGCATCTCCTGTCATGTCATGAACGTGCGCCACGGCGTGCAAGCCCCAAGCGTCATCGGGTGCAGCCTCTAGACCGCGCAGGCCCGTGGTCCGGGCGCTGGCGTATTCGCCGGTTTCTTCTAGGGCAAAGGCCATACAGCCCTGAAAATACCCATGCGCCATGTGGTCTGGGGTATAGGCTTCTGCCACCCGTTCCAATGACGCGCGCATGCCAAGGCTATCGCCCAAAACGAACCGCCATGCGTGCGACAGTTTCATCGCGAGCGCATCTTGGGGCGTGACGCGCAGAATGTGTTCAAGTGACCTAAGGCCCGCATGCGTGTCACCGGCAACGCACGCCTCTAGCGCGGCAACATATATCTGCTCGCGTGGCAATTGATCGGGACAGGCACGCGCGGCTAAAAGAGATTCTGCCGCGACGCTCATCAACTCGCGGCGTCCAAGCAGCAGGTAGAACATGCCCTTTGCCACGTGAGCCAAGGTGAATTGTGGCTCAAGCTCAAGAACGCGAGCCAAGTGATGGGGTGTGTCCGCGCCATGGGCCAGGAACGCCCTGATCGTGCTGTCCCACGCCGCGATCGCCTCGGGGTGGCGCAATGGAATGGGTAATCCGAATGGGTCAGTTGCCATGAAACAGGCCTTTCAAAAGAGATTTGACGCAAATTGAGCGTTAATTCTCTTTCTCAGTCGCAGGCCCGGCGGCGTTCGTAAATTCACGCCCCCGTGACCACACGCAACTGTGACGCTTCTTGCCTATTTTCGTGATCAAATTAGCGGATTTACGCCAAATCCAATGGCTATTCGGTGGGCATATCCCATGGATTATCAGCCTGAAGCCGCTGCGTATCTGCGCCAAACCGGGGCGGTGCATGGCGGTACGTGACCGGCGTTTGCGAGAGTTTGAGCGGGTTTCCGATCAGGTGGCACGTCTCCCCATTGGGCGTTGTCATATCGACCTGCATCTCACGGGCGGCGACTTGATCGCTCGCAAAAACCTGATCCAGCGTTTGTACAGGCCCGACCGGGACTTTGCGCGCTTCAAGCGCGGAAATCAGCCTCTGGGTCGCGATTTGTGCGACCGTTGGTTCCAGAATGCTGGCCAAGGCATCGCGGTGTTTGAGCCGCCCTAGGTTGGTCGCAAACCGTGGATCATTGGCAAGCGCAGGTAAACCAACCGCGTCGGTAAAGCGTTGGAATTGCCCATCGTTGCCCACTGCTATGATCACATGACCATCAGAGGTGGCATAAACACCATAAGGCACGATGTTGGGGTGTCGGTTGCCCCGTCGCCGGGGCAATTCACCGGATGTTAAGTAATTCACCCCCTCGTTAATCATCCACGCAATCTGTGCGTCCACTAGGGCGACCTCAACATGTTGGCCCTGCCCTGTGGCCTCTGCGTGGCGCAACGCTGCAAGCAAGCCAATGGTGGCATACATCCCGCACATCACATCTGCGATGCCCACGCCAACCTTCATCGGCTCACCCTCTGGCTCACCTGTGATCGACATCAACCCGCCATACCCTTGGGCCATAAGGTCGTATCCCGGTTTGTCGCGATTGGGCCCGGTCTGTCCAAAGCCGGAGATGGATCCGTAGACTAAGCTTGGGTTTTCAGCGGCCAGATCGTTGTATCCGAGACCATATTTCTCCAGACCGCCGGGCTTGAAATTCTCGATCAGGATATGTGCATCGGCGACCAGCTTGCGAATATGCGCCTGCCCCTCGGATGTTGAGATATCGACCGCAATGGAATGTTTGTTACGATTGGTCGACATGAAGTATGCGCTAAGATCAGTTTGCGCGCCGGAGGCATCGGTTACGTAATGCGGGCCCCATTGACGCGTGTCATCCCCCCCCGTGACGGGGTTTTCGATTTTCAGAACCGTGGCGCCAAGGTCGCCTAGCGCTTGGGTGCAGGTCGGCCCAGCAAGGATGCGGCTCAGGTCCAGCACACGGACACCGTGGAGCGGCCCGCGCGCTGAAGGATTAGAAGCGGCCGTCATAGCTTTGCCTTTCGATTTCAGCAGCGATCAGAGTGAAGATCTGTGTCTGAGCCAGTCCGTCGGTGACAGCAGCCATAAGGTCATCACGGTTTGAGACGGTTACGCCGTTGCCGCCAAACGCCCGTGCGATGGCGGCATAATCGTGATGGCCAAAGTCCACCCCAAGGTTCGGCATCTGTCGCGCGCGCTGTTTTTTCTCAATCAAGGCAAGCGATCGGTCGACAAAGACCACCATCACAACGGGCAACCCCATTTCGGCTGCGGTCGCGAGTTCACCGGTCACCATTAAAAACCCTGCATCCCCCATGAACGCGATGACATTGGCGTCTGGTGCGGCGATCTTGACGCCGAACGCGAGCGGCATCGCACAGCCCATCGTGCACAGGCCTGTCGATTGCAACAACTGCCCAGGGCCATCGCAGGTCCATGTCTGACTGAGCAAAATGCGGTGTGCGCCGCTGTCGACAGTTGCGATAGTGCCTTTGGGGGCCACAGTGCGCACCGCGTCAATCACCGCCACAGCGCCCCAGTCGTCCGTGCGATCAAAATCCTGCGCCAGTTGGGCACGGGCAGCATTGATCTGCCCCTCAGGCCACGTTTCTGCGGGCGTTGCCGCCATAAGGGCACGCAACGTAGGCTGCAGGTTTCCAACGATATTCATGCTGGCATGGTGCATGTAGTGGTGATTGGGCGCGTGCCCGATATCGACCACCATTTGCCGCGTCGGGTCCCACGGGTTCTGCCACCCTGTCCGCATCTCAATGGGGTCATAGCCCAAGCACAGAACGAAATCCGCCTGTTCAAACAACGGCAGAATGCTCCGGTCGGCCAAAGGCGACAAGCCGGCGCCGCTAAGGCACAGCGGATGATCCTCGGGCACAATGCCTTTGGCTTTGTAGGTCGTGACGATGGGGACATTGAAGCGCTCCACAAACGCAAGCACATCAGTGCTGATGTCTTCACGCACGGCATCCAAACCAACCATCAGAATGGGTTTAGTCGCAGAGGAAAGGGCGTGCACGATGGGATTGACGTCGCTCAGCGTAACCGCAGAGGCCGCAGGCCGATTGGCGCCGCGATCTTCACTCGCAGCATCCGCAACGCTGATAGGCACATCAATATGCACAGGACCCGCGCGCCCTTCTAACGCGATGCTGAGCGCTTTGTCCGCAATTACGTCCGCCGCCTGCGCGCTCAGCGTAAAAGTCGCTTTTGTGATTGGCGCAAACACTGCGCGGTGATCCAACACTTGGTGCGTGTAAATCTCGGCATCATGGGCATCGACACACCCGGTCAGGACAATCATCGGCACGCGATCTTGTTCGGCATTGGCCACGACGTTCACGCCATTCACTGCGCCCGGCCCTACGGTTGCCACCAGAATTGCGGGTGCACCGTCCATGTGGTGGCCACCTTCGGCCATGAAACCACCTGCGTTTTCGTGCTTGCACAGCACAAACGTGATCCCTGCCCGCTCCAGCGCGTCGATCAACGTCAAAACCTCACCGCCCGGCATTCCAAAGGCACGGCGACACCCCGCAGCGTATAGGCGTTGCGCCAAGATATCGGCTGCGCGAAGGGCTTGGGTCATGGAGGTGCCTCTTTATTGTTTGTTCAGAGCGTTTGGCGGCCATATTTTCCCGCACAACAAGGCATGACAAGCGTCTCTGTGTGACACAAGACCCAAGGCATCACATTCTTGGCAATGTTTGTTGCAAAAGGCCCTTGCGCTTGCCCCAGCCTTGGCGCTACACCGCCCGCACGGTGAGGTGGCCGAGTGGTCGAAGGCGCACGCCTGGAAAGTGTGTAGGCGGGAGACCGTCTCCAGGGTTCGAATCCCTGTCTCACCGCCACTTGCCCTTGAGAAACTGATCTCCGATTGAGGCCATCCTGGAATTTTGTTGTTGTTGTCAAAGGTTATAGCCGACGGGCTGTTGAGTGCCTTTCTGGAGGTTTGGCCAGAAATGGTTCTCTGACCCCCGATATTCTCCAAAGCTGTTGACTAAATTGGTTTTGGTTCAGTTTTGTAAGGCATTGTAAAAAATCAGTAATTTATAACTTTCGTTTGCGAAGTTCGAAGTTCCGCACGCTGGGCGGGCGGAACTGGGAGCGAACCATGATGAAAACTAACATAGCAGCCGGTGGCTTCCAGGTTGGACATCAATGCGTACGGCGAAATCCCTTTAGAACAACGCGTTGTGGTAAGATATCCTCCACCTGTGCGTTCTCAAAGGTTCGGTGCTCTCTGATTGTGTTGGGTTTCGGGACGGTTTGGCTCTGGATTTTCGTATATCGACCAAGTCGTCCCATTGGATAACCTGTCATTATTGAAACGATTGCAGGCAGTTGCGGTTCCAGTTCGTCATTGTCCAGCCCCCATCTTCCAGCAAGCACCCGCTTGACCAATTCGGCTTCGCCGTTAACTTCATCAAACGCTTTGTCTACCTCACTCCAAAATTCGAGGAACTCGAGTCTGACATGTGCCTTGGCGATTGATAGATGACGGTCGAGAAAGACCTCATGCAGGAATCTCAACAGTTTTGTTTCTACCATTTTTACGGAGGGAGCATGAACCTTAAAATCCAAGGCCAATGCCTCGGTAGTTGGCCTGGTTTGCAAGGCTTGGGCGGTCCTCAACTGAAATGTCTGTGGGGCAATGGCGGATAATTGCCGTGCCTCCAAAACTGCGACTGCCGTCGGGATGATTTGCTGCAGAAAGCGCTGCGGCGAGGAGGGTTCATCCTCAGGAAATACCGGAACCTCTGCCAGCCAAGCGTAGTTCAGCCAGTCAACATTGCCTTCTGAATCCACGCTCTGGGAGAGGAAGCCGATATGCTGGTGAGCAATTTTTGCAGGTCCCTTTTCAACATCAATGTTGCCCGCTGCTGCCGCACCCAAATAGTCGCCGACGTCAATGACGCCTTCCGCTGCAAGCGCATCGGCTGCCTTTTTCAATTGCAAAAGTTTCAGGGACACGGACAAGGCCTCGCCTGCGCCCTGTGACAGGAGGTTGCCCTCAACCAGCATTGTTTTTCTGAAGTCACCTCCCGTCGGGAGTTCACCGGTAATGATGGCTGTAATTAGGGGCAGTTGATCCTGAAAGGCCTCCGCAGGCGTTCCCCATGCCAATTCAAGCCCCGTGATCAGGTCATTAAGCGATATGTCTCCCTCAATGGATGAGAAGTGTTCGGCAGCCTTGCGCCAAGGGGCCGTGAATTCAGGCCGGAAGTGATAAGGGGCATTGGCGTAGTCGCCATGTACAAGTGATGCCGCCAGACGTCGAAGTATCATTGCCTCTTTTTGCCGGACTCTTTCTCGGGTAATCCGCGTGGGCATCAATTCACCCACCGCTTCAAGGGTAAGCCGCTCCAAAGGCGGTTTCATGATCCGGTTTTCCAAGATGATTCTGTTGTCGTCGGTTTCCCCCGCTAGGACGGTTTCCTCGATGACCAAGGGAAGCAGCGCAATCGTTTGTTCAAAGGTGCCGGTTAGGGGTTGTGAGGGCAGAAGCGTAAGCTGCATGAGGTCACAATATGTTTCCCAATCCACATCGCCGTCCGGACGCTGTGCTTTTGTCAAAGCTTCGAGCCCTACAGCGATCCGGGAAACTGTTGTTTTGCCCATTGAGGGAAAGGACAGAATTTTCGAACTAGGGTAGTTGGCAACATCTCCAATGGTTGATAGCCCCTGTTCTCTCAGTAAGTCGGACTTTTTGCCAAGGTGAAGCCCACCCAAATCCAAAGCCCGAATTTGGGATGAAAGGTTCGCTGGTGGTTCAATGCTGCCTTCCGGATCAGCTTTATTTGGACTTTCGTACTCCCGTTCGGTGGTTTCCGTGATGGGGTGGCGCATGGCCATGATCTGCAGAATTTCTGGGTCTTGCCTTATAGCTTCGGCCAATTTGATCAGGTCACTCCAAAGCTCCAAAAGCTTGACCCTGCCAAAACCGGATGGCAGTTGCCCGATGCCATCGCGCAGTTTTTCAACGAGCATTCCAAACGTGCCGATACCAGCACGCTCCAGCATTGCACCTGCATTCCCGAGGGACTCACGATTGACGGAAAACACTGGGTTGCCAGGGTGGAGTTCCCGAAATTCCATAGAGTTGAAATACAGGCCCTTTGGTTCGAAATCAGGCTGCTGGTAATAGGACAGCCAGTCAACACCGTCTCCGGAAATGCAACCCAGAAGCCTGAAGCTGCACTTAGCCAGCTCATTCCGGTTGACGACAGACAATTCCGGATTGGTCAGAACGTCGGCAATATCGGAAACTTCAAGGCCACCCAAGGATTCAACCTGATCTGATGCTGCCGGATTCATATGAAGATGGCGAATACTGGTCCCGGAAGCAATGCCGCTCTTGTCTTTGCCGTCTTCTGGTAATTCAAATTTTTCCGGCTGTCCCATCATCAGTGCACGCGTCTCCAGCCCCTGAGAATGACTTTCGCCGGAAGCGCATGAGATTGGGCAAGGAAACGAATGCGGTGGAAAGATTCGCTTTCGTCTTTGGATATCTCGATCTCATCGCCCGCCTGTGCGCCGTTGCGGCGCAGATATGCAGTTAGGCAGGTAAGGCGATATTCATTCCGTGTGCCACGTTCGTCGTGAAGCTTATTGTTATAGTAAATGTATTGAAGATCGAGGACGTCGCCATTTTCATCCAGACAATGTATCGTATTGCGTGGATTCTTGACATCCGGATCGAGGTGACCGAGGAAATCCCTGAATTCCCGGTCGCCTTTGGGTATCAGCATCCCGGCCTGATGGCTTTTGGTTTGGCCGGTGTCATTGGCGCTGAGCGTTTTGCGGAATGCTTGGCGTGTCATTTTTTCCTCGGGCTTATGGTGATGGCTTTTTCTAGATCTTCCACATTCCGGTTGGAGACCGGCACGATTTCATTTCCCATTTCGTTTTTCCATGCCGAACGGTCGAGCATGACCCGCTCTATGGTATCTTCATAGTAGAGGCGGTAAATCGTGACCGGTAAGGTTTGGCCCCGTCTGTGGGCCCTTGCGCTGGCTTGGGCCTCAAGGGCCGGGTTCCAGACTGGGGTCAAGTGGATTACGACTGTCGCTGCCGTGATGTTCAGTCCGGCACCGGCTGCCTTCGGGTTGAGGACGAGGATGGCTGGACCGTCAAAGTCACTGAACGTATCAATGACTCCCTGACGCTCTTCCTGGGGCGTGCTTCCATTTATGGCTCCCCAATATGCATCGGGCAGGTCCTGCCCCGCCTGCCTCAAGAGTTCCCCCATCCGGTTGAACAGGGCGAAGACCAAAACCTTTTTCCCGGTGCTGAATGCCTCGTCGATCAAGGCGAGCGCCCGTTCCATTTTAGTGTTGATCAGCGGCACCCCGCAATTCGGGTCGATGACGGCATTTTCGCCCCCATCAATTTCAACCTTGTTCTCCCTCAGCCATGGGTGTGCACAAACGAGCTGCAATTGGAGCGTTGCGACCAAGGCACCAGCCACCGGGTATTGGGCCAAAGTTGCTTCCCGGACGTCTTCGTAGTGGTCAACAAGGTCTTCTTCCATTTCAAGCGGAACGTCGATATCAATCCTTTCGGGCAAGTCATCGGCAACATCCGCGACCTTTCGTTTGATCATGATCGGACCAACGATTTCAGCGACTTCCCTAGCTGTTTCAATGCCGTCTGGGTACCTTTCCTGAAAAGCGCTCAAATCACCCAACACGCCTGGTACGGCAAAATCGGCCAGTGACCACAAGTCAGTCAGACTGTTTTCAACCGGTGTGCCCGTCATCGGAATGGATTTCATGCGGGGAATGGTCGCAACACATTTTCGGCGGTTGGAATGTGGATTCTTGATCGCCTGGGCTTCGTCGCATATCACCCATGACCACTCGAACGCGGCAAAAATCGAGATGTCGTTCACCATGGTGTCATAAGTGGTGATCACAACATTGGCGGACTGCAGTCCCCTGAAGGTGCCTGTTCTTTCCGGGCCACGATGAACAAGGATCGAAAGTGATGACGCAAATCTCTGAATTTCCCTAACCCAATTTGCTATGAGACTGGTAGGGCAGATGATCAGGGCGGGCGCGGCCTCGTCAGGGACCTCCATCATCAGCAGCGCGATGATCTGGAGTGTTTTCCCCAATCCCATTTCGTCCGCAAGGATCAGGCCACCGTGCGAATTGGCGGTGTCCCCCATCCAAGCCACGCCTTTTGCCTGATAAGAGTAGAGCTTGGCGTCCAAGCCTTTGATTTCGATTTCTTCTGAATGCATTGCTGCCGCAGATGTGCCGGTCTCAAGAACTGCATCCGAAAGTTTCAACTCTATGTCCGGATCACTTTCAGTCAACTGCTGACGCAGTACGCCGTATCTAACACCTAACGATGAATCCGGTCCCAGCTTGGTGATCAGGGCTTCGGGAACATCTCTCGGAAGCGGCCTTATGATGTTGCCATCTAGTACCCAGTCAAAATTGTTTGCGGGTGCAGGAATGATGTGTTCATCCCCACGAGCCACTCGGCGGCCAGCCAATTTTGCAACTAGGCGTCCATCGAGTTTTTCTACGATTACGACCGGATCTAGCACACGTTCGCTTATCCGGAAGTCCTGTGGCAGATCCTTGACCACATCTGCAAAACGGGGAGGCATATGAATTGGATCAACTGACATTTTTTTCCATCATGCATTGAAGTTCTGTGACCGAATGCGGGATGGGCTTTCGCGTGTGAACGGCACGGTGGCAGTTAGGGCACAGTGGAGCCAAGTCCGTCCGGGGGTCATACTTGCGCGGCTCCCCTAAAGATGAAAGCGGTTGCAAGTGGTGAACTTCGATTATCGAGCCAGCCTCACCGTAAATCGTTTTTGGCACCAAGCCGCAGGCTTTGCAAATGTGCCCATGAATTCGCAAACACAGAAGTCTGTTTCTGGGATTGCGTTCACGGGTGGCGATTTCCCGCGTCGTAAGTAAGCCTTCCATTGTACCATCCGGCTCATTTTCCACGACAATATCGTAACCGATAAGCTCGGCCATCGCAGCCATCATTGGCACAATCACTTCTCGACAGGTTGCAATCATGGCATCCGGGCTATCGGAACTTTCACCATGGCGGAGCGATGCATGCATGCGAAACCCACCATTATTTACATGCCAGGAGTTCATTGCCTGCTCGGGAATCTCCACTTTTGCCTCGGCAATGATGCTCTCGACTAGGGATCGCGCAAGTTCAATGTCTTCATCCGGAGCTTCGGATATCTGTTCAATGATCTGGCGTGAGAAATTTCCGAAGCGCAATTCAACCCGATGGGATTTGAGCCCTTTGGGTCTCAGTTCAATAACCGGCCCTCGGTTGCGCTCCAGATCACTGAACCAGATATCAAGGCCGGTCCGAAACCCGTCTTCCCGGGTGGATAGAGAAATTCTTGCACCCGTACCTTCGGCGATTTCCTTTGAGATCAGGTCAGTATGGTTCTTGAGCATCTCACGTGTCGCCTTCCCCGGCAATGTCGATGTCGATGTCGATATCGTCCGAGTTCGGGGTGGCCAGATCACGTAGAAGCTTACGCAGGTTCGAAGAAACCTCTTCGCGGATATCAGCAAAGATCGGCTCCAACTCCTCGTTAGTATTGTTTTGCTCGGCCATTGCGAACGCCCAGAGCAGCAGATCCATACCTTGGACCGAATAACCGCTGTCGGCAGCACGCAGATAAATTTTCTGATAGAAATCGTGATGCTTGTTCAGCAGTACAGCCCCGACATGTCCCGCATCACCAGCGCTTCGGTAGCTGGGTTCCCATAGGTCCCCCGAGGTGATCGACTCAACCGGTTGGATATAGAGGTTTGCCGGATCGACATTGTTTTCGATTTTCTGTTTGATTTTGATGCGGCTGCCGCGGTTGTTCGTGACAACAGCCGTTTGGGTATTCTCGTCCGCAGCGTCAACACTCGACTTTCGGGTGTTGGGAGTTCCGGCGACCGTATTGTTTGCAGACTTGTGGTCTATTATTGCAGCGGCAGCCGCTTTTTGCGTTTTCTTGCGATACCGCAGGTTTGCTTCCCGTCGCGCCGGAGCTAACAGGCTTCCCAAGTATTCCGATAATGCCGGATCCAGCAGGATACGCGACTTCTTGACATCTATGGAGAAGGCCTCATCCAGTTCATATCCAAAGTCAAATTCGACGCGGAGAAGCGACATATGTGGATCGAGTCCGCCAAAAACGCTCAACCACCCACCATTGCTGATAAGCCGGCCTTCACGGTAGATGTAAAAGCCTTGGCCTTGGTTCGAAATACGTGCCTGCGTCTTTTCATCGCCTGTCAAATCATCGCTGTGAGGCAAGATCCAAGCGGCGACTCCTGCCTTGTGGGTGCCTCCATCTTCGACCTGAATTTCCATAGCTTGTGCTGTTTTCGAAAGAACTTGTTCGGATTTCTTCTTGAAAAAAGGGTCCCAAGGTTGAACCGATTGGCCGTCGATTGCAATTTCTATTTTGCGTTCCCGATTATCGGTTGCGTCCAGAAAACGATGATAAATCATGCCAACATGTGATCTCAAGCCGTCTGACAGACGTTTGATTGCGGCTTTTTCTTTCGATCCGCCAGGCTCATCGTAATTCTTTGTTAGGATACGATCACATTTTGACCAGATTACGAGTGTCCCGGAACCAGTTCCACACAATTCGTCAAAGGTTTCTTCTTCATCAACGGTAACAGGAGATTGGCTCATCTCCCATTTCCCAATTTTTTCGACGTGGTCAAGATCCCATGTAAGCTTATTGAATTCCGCATCACCGGATATTCTTGAAATGACGGTAAACTGTCGGCATACCGAAGTGGATGCAGTTTTCAGCCCAAGACCAAATTTGCCCAGGCTTTCAGGGTTTTCCCGCTGTGGCGCGCCATAGCGCATTGCCTTGAAGACGCCATCTGCATCCATTCCAGAACCGTCATCTCCAAAATATACAAACTTCCTGCCATCTTGGAGTAAATCAACCGAAACATTTATCTGTTTTGCACCAGCAGCAACCGAATTGTCGATTATGTCTGCGGCGGCCGTACGAAAATTGTATCCGGTATCGCGGAGGCCGTTAATCAGCCTAGGTGCATCGGGTTCATTGATCAAATCTCTGCTCATTCGATAGTCCTTGGCTCCCGTTTTTAGGGAAAAATTGTTTTGACTTCTGCGGCTTGTGAGTCCACATCTCCAAATTTTCCAGAACTTTGCAACCAAAGAGTGATCTTCTGGATGAGTTCCGGCGTGTTTTTCTGCCGGGTTGCGCATTCCCAAACCACCAAAACCCGCCAGCCCATTTTCAATAGGGTGTCGATGTTGGCTTCATTCCGCGCCCTGTTACCCAATAGTTTCTGCATCCAAAAGTCGGTTCGAGTGCGGGGCATCTTGAAATTTTTGCAGCCCGCATGGGCGTGCCAGAAGCAACCATGTACGAAAATGGCAACGTTGAAACGCGTCAGGACTAGGTCCGGAGTTCCCGGTAAATCGCGGCGGTGGAGGCGAAATCTGAAGCCTGCGGTGTGAAGGCCGCGACGGATTACAATCTCTGGTTTTGTATCTCGGCACTGGATGCGCGACATCATTTCTGAACGTGAGAGCGGTTTTCTGATTTCTTCAGGCAATGCTCTTACCGGGTTTTCTAAGCGCAACGGTGTTGCGCAACCATGGTTCCATTGCGTTGGCAACAGCCGCCACCGCCGGTGCCGCGACGGCGTTTCCAAACTGCCGGTAAGCTTGAGTATCCGATACTGGAATTATCCAGGGATGATTTGATCCGGGTTTGTCGAACCCCATCAGGCGAGCACATTCCCTCGGCGTCAAACGGCGCGGAATTCCACCCGACTGCGCAATCAGGATTTCCGAACCATCCTTGTAATATCTCGCCGACAAAGTGCGGGCCACATCTTCGGGTCCCCGCAATCCAAAGCCAAAACCGTTGCCTTTTGCCTTGTGTTTCGCTGCGTAGTTTTGAAGGTATTCCCAAAGCTTCGGCGTGAGCGTGTATTTCGAGGCAACCGTTGCCTGAGGCCCTTCAGTGAAAGGTTCTTCAGCTATCTCGGAACCATCCTCGGGATGCAGGATATCACCCAGTTTGGGAGGTTTGTAATCGGGGAAAACCACATCATCCATTGTGAAGTTGGTTGGGTAGTCCCGACGAAACCCAACAATGAAGATCCTCTCCCTGTGCTGTGGCACCCAACTCTGGGCATCGATAACCCGATAATCGACATCATAGTCCAACTCGTCCAAGGCATGCAGAATAACCCGCATAGTATTTCCCCGATCATGGCTGAGTAGGTTTTTCACGTTCTCGAGCAAAAATGCTTTTGGACGGTGATGCCTGAGAATGCGAACAACATCAAAAAATAGGGTTCCCTGGGTCTCGTCAGCGAAGCCATGCGCACGGCCAAGTGAATTCTTTTTCGAGACACCTGCAATGGAAAAGGGTTGGCAGGGAAATCCTGCGAGGAGGACATCGTACTCGGGAATGTCATTTTCGTCTATTTTGGTAATATCGCCATAAACTTTATGATCATCGTGGGGGAAGTTTTCACGGTAAGTCTCTTGTGCAAACTTGTTCCATTCGGACGTGAAAACGCATTGCCCACCGATAGCCTCAAAACCTATCCGCAAACCGCCGATTCCAGCGAACAAATCGATAAATTTGAACGGTGCGTCTGCTGAACTCATAGTCTGCAACCCTCTGTTTAAGCCGCGGACCTTTATGGCTTAGGCTGTCCTCTATCTCATACCATGCCTTGGTACGGTACGAAAAGGCTAAGCCTGAAAACAAGTGAATGGAACGAAAACCGTTGATATTGAGAAGAACCGAGGTGCTGGGTCCAAGTCATCAGGATGCCTTGGGAGTGCTTCCTGATTGAAGGTTCCACTCCATCGGAAACCGCTCCAGCAGTGCCGCCAGAGTCATTTCCGGCGACTGCCGCCCGTCCAGAATTGCCTCAACGATATCCGGTGCTAGTAGGCTGAGGCGCAGGACGCGGGTCAAGTAAGTCAGGGCGAGGTTTTCATACTTGGCTAGCTCGGTGATGGTGGTGAACTCGCCGCTTTCCAGCATCCGCTTCCAGCGAAAAGCACGGGCCAGCGCCTTGACCAGCGTGTTGTCCATCTTGCTTTGGTTGGATGCCCCGTCTGGCATCTGCATCTCCTTGCGGCCGCCGCGCTTCACGAGACGGAACGGGATGTGGACCGTCACCGTTTCCGGTCCTGGCGTCGCGCGGGTCATGCCGCCGTCCCGAGATCTGCCATCATTTCGCGTGCCAGCCCACTCAGGCCATCCATGCGGAGGCGAACATTAAGGCCATCGGTACCGATGTCGACCCGCTCAACCAAAAGTGTTGCAATGCGTGCCTGCTCGGCAGGGAAGAGTTCGTCCCAGAGCGGATCAAGGCGTATCAGCGCGTCACGGGCGTCGGCCTCGGTGATCTCGTCATCCTGCGTGCGTGCCGCTTTCCATGTGCCCGCCACAATCTCAGGCTGGCGGAACACGGCGCGGAGCTGGTCGATGACGGCGGTTTCAATTTCGCCTGCCGGAACTCGGCCGACCGGACACGACCCCGCGCCGTGCTTCAATACCGACTGGCTGACATAGTACCGATAAAGCTTGTCGCCTTTACGCGTGTGCGTCGGCGAGAACGCGGCACCATCTGGGCCGTAGAGCAACCCTTTGAGTAGCGCGGGTGTATCGGCGCGCGTGCGGGCGGCGCGCTTGCGGGGGCTTTCGGTCAGGATGGAGTGGACCTTGTCCCAGATAGCGCGGTCGATGATGGCGTCATGCTCGCCGGGATAACTGTTGCCCTTGTGGACGGCTTCGCCAATGTAGGCGCGATTATTGAGCAGGCGGTACAGGTATTTCTTGTCGATCCGATTGCCACGGCTGGTCAGAATACCGTGCGCCGCCAGTTCCCGTGCCAACAAGGTGCCCGATCCGATTTCGATGAAACGCGCGAAGATCCAGCGGACATTGGCAGCATCGGCTTCCTTGATGATCAGCTTGCGGTCCTTCACTTCATAGCCCAGTGGCGGCACGCCGCCCATCCACATGCCCTTCATCCGGCTGGCGCGGACCTTGTCCCGAATACGTTCCGCCGTCACCTCGCGCTCAAATTGGGCGAACGACAGCAGGATGTTCAGCGTCAACCGTCCCATGGACGTTGTGGTATTGAAGGACTGGGTGACCGACACGAAGGTGACGCCATTCCGGTCAAACACCTCGACCAGCTTGGAAAAGTCCATCAGCGACCGCGACAGGCGGTCGATCTTGTACACGACAACCACGTCCACCAGCCCATCCTCGACATCAGCTAGCAGGCGTTTCAGGCCGGGGCGTTCCAGCGTGCCGCCAGAGATGCCGCCATCGTCGTATTGATCCCGCACCAATACCCAGCCCTCGGATCGCTGGCTGGCAATGTACGCCTCGCAGGCCTCTCGCTGGGCGTGGAGGCTGTTGAATTCTTGCTCAAGACCCTCCTCGGATGATTTCCGGGTGTAGACAGCGCAACGCAGCTTCCTGACGATTGGTTTGGTCATGCGCCTCTCCGGTGGTTTTTCAGGCCAAAGAACACCCAGCCGTTCCAGCGCGTGCCGGTGATCGCGCGGGCAATGGCCGACAGCGATTTGTAAGGGCGGCCCTGCCAGTCGAAGCCGTCAGAAGTGACGGTGACGAGATGCTCAATGCCCTGCCATTCTCGGATCAGCCGTGTTCCGACGATAGGTGTCAGGTCGGCGCGGATGCGGCTCTTCTTGCGATCGCCCCCGTCCAGCTGTTCGCCGAGGGTTTCCAGTCGCCGGATCGTGTCCGGCTTCAGGCCGCCATAAGCCAGTTCCTGGATGCGGTAGGCCAACCGGCTCTCGAGATAACGACGATTGAACGGCGGCGGCTCACTGTCGAACAGGTCGCGCCATTGTTGCTTCAGGTCTGGCGTCGACGTGGTCTTGAGCGCGGCCAGGCGCGCGGGAATGGGATCTTGTTTGGTCATGCATTTCTCCGTTGAGTTGGAGTTGCATGACGCCATTCGTCGGCCGGATAGTGTAGGTAACTTTCTCTAATATTGTCAGATACTTCCGCTCGGTCCCGCATCCGCAAGCGAACCAGTCCGAGAGCCAGCATCCCGCATAGGTCGGAGCGGCGTTCCGCTGGGGTCATCTGGTCGGGCGGGAATGGGTTGGGTCGTTTCATGTATTGGGTAACCTTGATTGGTCGTGTCGTTACCAATCAAAAGCCATCCCGAAGCCCCTTTTGGGACATGCCGCACCCTGTGCTGGCCATTACGTGTGAACACATAGTGAACATACCCTATTGCGAAAGAAAGTCTCGTCAACGATGATCAAAGGCTAGAGCAGGCAGAGAGCAAGCAATCGTTGAGGTAATTTCATGGCACGCAAAGCAAGTCCGATCGGTCCCAATATCCTGGCGTTGATCGAAGAGGCGCGCATTGACCTTACCCGAGCAGCACAGTCCGTTCGGAAATGCGTCAATCCCGTTCCCAATTGCGCAACAGGCCATCGCAATTTCTAATTCAGAATATGACGCCACGTTTGCAGACTGCAGAGTAAATAAGCGTTTTCGGAGACTTATATGGTACGTGCCCCAGCCAAAACCTGCCCGAATCTCTCTCGATTGCTCAATGACGCAGAGCCGTCATTGCTATCTGCATTTTTACGTAGCAGGTCATTCGAGAGGCTGGACTGGCTGGAGAACTACCAGTTCGAGCCTGATAGCCTGGAAGGTCCTGCTACCGCCAGCAAAATGCTGCATCAGGAAAACAAGGACCGCTTGGGGCCACTAGAGTCGGAGGCCGCGCGCATTGCCACCCTCATCGCGGACCGAGGTCAATTCGTGCTCGAAGGCTTGGCCAAGGCGAAGCTCGAACCGGAGCGCTCCCGGGAACTCATGAACCAGCGGGATCAGCTTGCGCGCAGCCTTTGGGCCTTCACTCGCGAACAGAGCCTGTTCGAAGCGGCCGAAAACAGCCTGCACCTGCGCATGTACCGTCGCTACGACAAGCACTATCAGACGTTTATGGCCGATCCGTCCACGGACGGTGGTCCTGACGCTGGCAGCGAAATACTCGATGCGCTGCTTTCCCAGCTGAATACCGAGCTGGATCGAGGAGACGGATATAGCATTGACCGGTTCGACATTCCGGAGGATGGGGACGAACCGGCTGCCGAGATGTATCTGCTATTTCACCCCAACCCTCCGACCAGCGTTCGAGAGATTGATGATTCCGGCAATCGGTCCCGCATCTATTTCCGACCGCCGGGTGAAGCGATGATCGTCTACACGCCTTCGACAGGTCGGGTTCATGTTCGGGCAGGCAACAGAACCTTACGCCACACCATCGCCGAGCGGTTCATTGAGACGGCTTTGGATCAGACGTATTCGAACCAGCCGGTCGATTTTCAGGCGTACGATATCTCGCAATTCCTGAACGGGTTTCATCTGGAAACGCCTGAACTGGAAGACGCAGTAATCCTACGTGCTCAGGTGATCCGTGCTGAAATCAGCGTTGTTAATTTGGCAAATCGCCTTTCTCTATCGACGACGATAAATCAAAACTTATCTACAATTATTGGTGGTCAGCCCGGTCTTGACCGCATTTTCTCCCGCGCCGTCGCGATCCGCTTTGTGGAAATTGCAGTCAGGTATCGCCGCGCCGGCGTATCACATGAGAAAACACTCAATTTCACTTTGACCGACCGAAACACAAGCAGCCTGCTCAGCTTGGACGATCATTTCGAGCGCGTACTCGGTCACCGGTTGCTTCGGCGTTGGAACATCATGCGGGAGGGGCGCGCCCCGAGCGCTGATGAAGGCATGGCCATTGTGCCTGCACTGCTCGCCATCTGGGACATCGGCGCCGACAGGATCGCAGGCGCATGGCTGCTGGATCGCGGAATCGATCCGGCTCTTCTGACAGAATTGGGTTTCCTTGTGCCCGCGGGCTGGGAAGGCGACGACCTGATCGATGACGAAGACGGAATTGGCCCGGTTGCGGCAGAAGTCGTTGCACAACCGGACGAGGTCGCTCTCAAAGTCGCAGAGGGCCATGTTACCCCCAGTGGTGGCAGTCCAGATCGTTATAGAATTTATCGTGTGCGCGATGGCTGGGTCGAGGAGCATCTTCGCGCCCGATTGGCAGATACGCTGGATGCGCCTGCCATCGAGGAATTGAATAAACATCTGCAGTATCTTGGCACGCTCGAGATCGACAACCGGGATGTTCCGATCTACCTGGCTCGCAGTCTGGACCAGGAAAAAGTCAGGGCGTCGGTCGACGGAGAGCTAAGGGCACGCAGCAGCCTTGGGATTGGGCTGGTGCTGCAGGCTGGAAACGCGGCGGGGGCGTGCCTTGCTGCGAATGTTCTGACGCCTCTTGCCGATCACATGGAAGCCGACGAACCGGAAATCACCTTGGTTGCGGACAAGCTCAAGGCCATCTTTCGACGCGACCAATCTCTCGCGCGAGGCGGGCTGACCGTGCAGCTTGAACGCACTGGCGAAAATTCCGGAACGCTTTTTGTGCCGGGAAAGGGATCCATCGACATATCGGGTGAACAGAGGCTGCTCGTCGTTCAGCGGCTTGTGGACGCCCACAATAATGGCCCCGCACCAATCGTAACAGCAGATCTTATTTCAGGCATTGAGGACCAATCATTGTCCAACATTTTTGGGTCTGTGCTTTGGAAAAAGCTCAAGGCAGACTTTGTCCGATCTCCGAAACGTAAGTGGTGGGAAATCGCGATCTGAGATCAACTCCGATCCGGCTCCGTTCCGAGGTCTGACGAACTCCGATTCTTGCGTCCAATAGGAGTGCTCCACAGCAAAGAGGAGCACTTCCAATGCCGACTCCCGACACTTCTCGCCAGCCAGCCCAGACGAACTGGACCGGTGGCGCCAAGACGAAACCCACCCCTTTCAGCCCCGAATGGCGCTGTACGCGTTGTGACAAGCTGCTCGGTGTCTGCCGGGACGGCCGCATGCATCTGCGTTTTGCGCGAGGGCACGAGTATTTCGTGGGCTTTCCGGTTCAGGCCACGTGTCGCGGCTGCGGCACGCTGAACCAGGCGCAATCACCCGCGCGCTGAGGCGCGCATCTCACCAATTTCCTGAAATCGCAGAGACGCACGACGTCCTGACCTGGCCACGACAAGGCGCTGGACGCCTGGCCGCAAGGCAGGCGTCCAATGTCCATCGCGTGGCACGAGATCCGTGATCACCTCATGTTGTCTTCTTCAACTCTCGAATTTCAAAGTAACTTCGAAGCGCTTCGTCGCAACAGCGAACCGCTCGCACATTTCGCTGATCCGGCCTCATTGCTGGACACGCTGCACGTCAGTGGCCGCGGCCCAGCTGAGAAAAACCGGCTGCTGGTTGCACTGGTCAGGGTCGCGCAGTCAGGCGACGCAACATCCGATTGTGCCCTGACGTTGATGCTGCTGGCGCTCTGGCCGGGGCTGGATGCCGTTCGGCGCAGATCGATCTGGCGCAAGGTCGGCACCGGCGATGAGGTTGCATCAGAAATCCTTGCACGAGCTTCCGAGGCCATTCGTGGTCTGGATCCGCAGCGGGTCAATTGGATCGCGGCAACCATCCTGCGGAACATCGAGCGGGACCTGATCAGAACGCGCCAACGCGAGGACAGGCGCCAGAGCCTCCGCAGTGAGGCCGATCCCGACGAAATCCCGGCCGACGGTGAAGTGCTGTCGGCTGACGCCATTCCCGAACTGCTCCACCGCGATCTGGTCCGCATCATCGGCACGGAAGCGGATCTGGTGATCCGTGTGGCCATCGACGGTTTCTCCCAGGCCGAGGTCGCGTCCGAGATGGGGCTGTCCGAGGCGGCGACGCGCAAACGCTATCAGCGGGCGACTCGGCGTCTGCGCGACGTCCTGCAAGAATTTCGCTGACCGGATGTCCCGATCCCTGCGGCGCGGTGGCTTTTCCCATTCAGACGCCACCGCGCGCCCCACTCAAACCGAAAGTCGACCAGCATGATCCGCAAAGCCGACCTCTTGTCCGCAGACCTCAAGCGCATCCCCGGCCTCTACCGCCGCTGGGAGTTGCCGGAAATCCTGCAGAACCAGCGTGCCTACCGCATCGAAAATGCCGGTGCCCATCAGGACGGGACGCCACTCGTGGCGGTCTACGCCGATGCGGGCCAGCCGGACGACCTGCACAACGCCTCAATCAAGGACGCCGAAGCGGCCTCGGTTCCCGGTGGGACGATGTCGCGGCGGCCTGAGTAAAGGGGAAAGGAGGAGACATGTTCATGGAAACCACACCCTTTATCACGGTTCGCGCCAGCCGACCGCTGTCCGAGCTCGCGTTCTGCGCCTGGGTGGCGCAAGCCGTTCCCGGCGACCGGCTGGAATACCATCGCGGCTTTCTGGTGCTCGACGTCTTCCCGATGTTCTCAAAACTGTCGGATGCGGCGCGGGCCGAATTGAGCAGGCTTGGATCGCGGGCCTTCTGGGCCGCTGAACTTGGTCTCGTGCATCTCGTGCAGGAGCGCGTGGGCCCGGATCAGTTCGCCTACATCGCCGTCGCCCGGCCCAAGCCGAAGGCCGCTGCCGTCTCGCTGTCCGAGCTGCTGCTCGCCGAACAGGGGCAGCCCGGCCACGCCACCGGTTCGAGTGGCAGGGCTGCCGCGTGATGCCTGCATTCCAATCCTTTTTCACCGATCACGGAGACCATTTCATGCCATTCCCCGAGAACACCCCAACGCCGGACGATCTACCGTCCCTCAGCGCAGCCGAAATCGCGGCGCTGCCGGTCGAGTTGCTGGCGATCCTGCAGCGCGAGATCGACGAGCGTCTGAAGCGCGACAGGGCCGCCAAGACTCGCTTCGATGCTGGACTGGCCGTTCGCTACTCCACTCGCGCCACCGAGGAACGCCAAGCCGCAGACAAAGACACCGGCACCGCCCGGTTCGACGACGGCGATTTCACCGTGGTCGCTGATCTGCCGAAACGGGTGGATTGGGATCAGGATCGGCTGGCCGATATGGTCGCGCGGATCCGCGATGCCGGGGACGATCCCTCCGAATATGTCGATCTCGCTTACAAGGTGCCAGAGCGCAAATACGCGGCTTGGCCCGAGGCGATCCGCGCCGGTTTCGAGCCCGCACGCACGGTGCGGCCCGGCACGCTGAAGGTCGAGATCCTAGCGCAGGGGGCCGACCAGTGAGCCTCCCCATCATCAGCGCCGATCAACGACTGTCCGAGCCGCGCGGCATCAAGGGCTGCATCTTCGGCAAGAGCGGAATTGGGAAAACCTCCCTTCTGTGGACGCTCGACCCCGACCGCACGTTGTTCATGGATCTCGAAGCGGGCGATCTGGCCATCGAGGGCTGGGCAGGTGACAGCATCCGGCCGCGCACATGGACGGAATGCCGGGATTTCGCGGTGTTCATCGGCGGACCCAACCCGGCGCTTCGCGACGAGCAACCCTATAGTCCGGCGCATTATGCCGCCGTGTGCGAGCGCTTCGGCGATCCCGCAATACTCGATCGCTACGACACCGTTTTCGTCGACTCTATCACTGTCGCCGGGCGGCTGTGCTTCGGCTGGTGCAAGGGCCAGCCCGAGGCGCTGTCGGAGAAGACCGGCAAGCCGGATGTCCGTGGCGCTTACGGTTTGCACGGCCGCGAGATGATCGGCTGGCTCACTCACCTGCAGCACACGCGGGCCAAGAACGTCTGGTTTGTCGGAATTCTCGACGAGAAGCTCGACGACTTCAATCGCAAGATGTTCCAGCCGCAAATCGACGGCTCCAAGACCGGACTCGAGCTGCCGGGGATCGTCGATGAGGTGATCACCATGGCTGAGCTGACGTCCAACGGCGGTGATCTGTACCGGGCCTTTGTCTGCCAGACGATCAATCCGTGGGGTTTTCCGGCCAAGGATCGCTCGGGCCGTCTGGACCGGGTCGAAGAGCCTCATCTCGGCCGCTTGATGGCGAAGATCCGGACAGCTGCGACGCCTCCATCAGAACGGCTGACCTACGCCCCGCCGCCCGCCGATCCGGCGGCCGACAACCAATCCCAACCGCAATCCTGAACATAGAAGGAGGTTCCCCATGGGTTCCTGGAACGATTTCAACGACGCGCAAAGCAACACCAACCTCATCCCCAAGGGCACGCTGGCCAAGGTACGCCTGACGATCCGCCCCGGCGGCTTCGACGATGCCTCGCAGGGCTGGACCGGCGGCTATGCGACGCGCGGCTCCACTGGCGCGGTGTACCTGAACGGCGAGTTCACCGTGACTGAGGGCCAATATGCCCGGCGCAAGATCTTCACGCTGATTGGCCTCTACAGCCCCAAGGGGCCCGACTGGACCAACATGGGCCGCAGCCTGGTGCGCGGCATGCTGAACTCGGCGCGCGGGATTTCCGACAAGGACATGTCGCCCGAGGCGCAAGCCGCGCGGCGCATCAGCGGTTTCGCCAATCTCGACGGCATCGAGTTCGTCGCCCGCATCGACATCGGCACCGATGCCGGCGGCGACGACAAGAACGAGATCCGCAGCGCGGTCACGCCGGATCACCGTGACTATGCGCAGATCATGGGCACGGCGCCTCTTCAGTTCAGCGGAAGTGCCCCGCAGCAGGATAGCGCCGCCACGCCTTCGTCCAATCCGCCAGCAGCCAACCCCGGTGCTCCCGGGCGGCCGAGCTGGGCTCAGTAAGGGGGTTCGGTCATGCGCCTGCGTCCCCGCCAGAAAACCTTTGTCGAGCGCAGTGTGGCTGCGCTTGGCCAAAGCGGCAACACGCTCGGCGTGGCACCCACCGGCGCGGGCAAGACGATCATGCTCTCGGCGGTCACCGGCGAGATGATTGGTGATGGCGCCAAGGCCTGTGTGTTGGCGCATCGCGACGAGCTCACGGCGCAGAACCGCGCCAAGTTCCAGCGTGTGGTGCCGGAGGCATCCACCTCGGTGATCGACGCCACCGAGAAATCCTGGGGCGGCGATGTCACCTTCGCCATGGTGCCCACATTGGCGCGGGCGCCGAACCTCGCCGACATGCCACGCCTCGATCTGCTCGTGATCGACGAGGCGCATCACGCGGTGGCGGACAGCTACCGCCGCATCATCGACCGGGTGCGCGATGCCAATCCCGACGCGAGGGTGTTCGGGGTGACGGCAACGCCGACCCGCGGCGACCGCAAGGGACTGCGCGAGGTCTTCGACAATGTCGCCGACCAAGTGCGTCTGGGTGAGTTGATTGCCTCGGGCCACCTGGTGCCGCCGCGCACCTTTGTCATCGATGTTGGCGTGCAGGAGGAATTGAAATCGGTCCGAAAGACCAGTGCGGATTTCGACATGACCGAGGTGGCCGACATCATGGATCGCGCGCCAGTCACCGACGAGGTGATCCGCCACTGGCGTGAGAAGGCGGGCGACCGGCAGACCGTCGTGTTCTGCTCCACCGTCGCCCACGCGGAACATGTGACCGAGGCGTTTCGCGCGGCGGGGATCACGGCTGCGCTGATCCACGGCGATCTGCCGGCCGAGACCCGCAAGGCCATACTCGCCGACTACGCGGCAGGCGTCATCCGCGTCATCATGAACGTCGCTGTGCTGACGGAGGGCTGGGATCACCCTCCCACCTCTTGCGTCGTGCTCCTTCGGCCCAGTTCCTACAAATCTACCATGATCCAAATGGTCGGGCGCGGGCTGCGCACGGTTGATCCGGAGGAGCATCCCGGCATCGTCAAGACCGACTGCGTGGTGCTAGATTTCGGGACATCGAGCCTGATCCACGGCACGCTGGAACAGGATGTCGATCTGGACGGCAAGATCGGCACTGGTGAAGCCCCCACTAAATTCTGCCCGACCTGCGAAGCAGAAATTCCGCTCGCCACCACCGAATGCCCGCTCTGTGGTGAGGTGTTGCTGCAGGATGCAGGCGAAACGGGCGCGGAGGCAGTGCCACTCTCGGGCTTTGTCATGACCGAGATCGACATGCTGAAACGCTCCAGCTTCGCTTGGGTGGACCTCTTCGGCTCAGACGATGCATTGATGGCCACGGGCTTTACGGCGTGGGGCGGCATCTTCTGGATGGACGGCGTCTGGTACGCCATCGGCGGGGCCAAGGGCGAGCGGCCACGCTTGCTGGGCGTCGGCGAACGCACCGTCTGCCTCGCGCAGGCCGACGACTGGCTGAACTCCCACGAGAGCGATGAAAGCGGCTTCAAGACCAAGGCGTGGTTGCGCCAGCCACCGACCGACAAGCAGCTGAAATACCTGCCGCCTGAGTGCCGGCACGACTTCGGCCTGACGCGCTACCGCGCCTCGGCGCTGATGACCTTCGGCTTCAACAAACGGGCCATCCAAGCCGCCGTAAACGCGGTGGCCGGATCCGAACGGAGAGCGGCATGACCCATGACATCTTCACATCACATCACGGCCGAGGAGCGGCAGCGTCTCTGGCATCCGCGTGGCACGCTCTGTGCTGTCTGCCGGCAACCCACGCGTGGTTTTGGCTGGCGCGATCCACACCGGTCGAAGCGGCCCCGGCCATCGGCCTGGTTCTGCTCGATGCCCTGCCAGGGCTTCTGGACGCGTTTGGCGCGGGAGCGTTTTGCCATGGTTGATCTGACCGAAGAGGAACGCGCCGCCGTCACCGCCACCATGAAACGCGTCGCACTGCTGATGGACGAGATCGGCTGGCAGACAGCCTTCGCCGATCTGACCGAGGCACAGGTGCGCGCCCTGATCGAAGAGGCCGTCGAGGGCTTCCGTGAGGCCATGTCCGATATCGCCCGGGTCCAGACACCGGAGGTGCCATTCTGATGCTGGACTTCAATCACCGGCCCTCCACAGCCGAGCGGATCAACGCACTGGTCGACGCAGCCCTCATTGCCGAGCGCCAGGCCACGCCGCCCAGGACCTATCTTGGCGCGTCCCGCCTGGGCCACGCCTGCGAACGCGCGCTGCAGTTCGAGTTCGCCGGTGCGCCGAAGGATGGCGGTGCCGACTTCAGCGGACAAACGCTGCGGATCTTCGCCATCGGGCATCAGCTCGAGGATCTCGCGATACGCTGGCTGCGCGCAGCCGGGATCGATCTGGTCACCCAGAAACGCGATGGCGGCCAGTTCGGCTTCTCCGTCGCGGGCGGTCGCATCCGTGGGCATGTCGATGGGATCATCGCTGATGCCCCGGCAGCATTTGGTCTGCGCACCCTGGCGCTTTGGGAATGCAAGACCATGAACGCGAAGAACTGGCGCGCCTGCGTGAAGGACGGCGTGACGGTCTCCAAGCCCGTCTATGCCGCCCAGATCGCGATCTACCAAGCCTACATGGAGGCCTCGGTGCCCGGAATATCGTCCGCACCGGCGCTGTTCACCGCGATCAACAAGGACACGGCCGAGCTGCACCACGAGCTCGTCCCCTTCGATGCTGATCTGGCGCAGCGCATGTCCGATCGCGCCGTGCGGATCCTGCAGGCCACAGATGCTGGCGAGTTGCTACCGCGGATAGCTTCCAATCGCGACTTCTTCGAATGCCGGTTCTGTGCCCATGCCGAGCGGTGCTGGGGGCTGGCCACATGACCGACGAGCCCACCGACCCAACCAACCCCGAGCAGGACCCGACCATGCGCGACGACACGACGCCCGATGAGATCAAGGAGAACATCGTCCATTTCAACCCGTGGCGCGATTTCAACGACGCGGCCCCGCAGATCGACGTCTTCGGCGACGAGCCCGATCCCGAGCAGATCGCCCAGTTCATGCAGGTCGTCTTCGGCTACTGCGAAGGCCTGATTCCGGTCCGTAGTTTCATTGACAAAGGCCAGGGCATCGATGGCCGCCCGCATAACATCTGGCTGGAAGCGGATCAGGCCGCGCCCGAAAAGATGGCGACCTTCGCCACATGGGCCTCGCGGGAGGGGGCAGCGGTCTACGTAATTCCCGGCACCGTTGCCGCGTCCGGCCAGGCCAAGGCCGCCGAGATCTTGCAGATGCAAACCGTGGTCGTCGACCTCGACACCGGCGATATTGCCGCAAAGCGTGCCCATCTGGAGCGCCACCTCGGCGCACCGACCATGGTGGTTGAAAGCGGTGGTGTGACGCCCGAGGGGCAGCGGAAAGCGCACGTGTGGTGGACACTGACCGAGCCTGCCGAGGGTGACGACATCCGCCATGTGACCCGACTGCGCGGCGACATCGCGGCCAAGGTCGGTGGCGACATGCATTTCCGCTCGGCCCACCAGCCGATCCGGGTGGCAGGCAGCGTTTATTACAAGAACAGCCTGAAAACGCAGGTGCGGATCGTCGAGCTAAACGCCGACCGCGAACGCGACCTGGCCGAGTTCATGGAGGCCGTGACCGACATGCCGCCCGCGCCGGGCGTGTCCCTGCAACCCGAGTTCAGCCATCCCGACAAACCGGCGATGGACGATGTGCTGGTCACCCCGGTGCGCGAGGGGGCGCAGGACGATTGGTCCCGCTTCGAGGGCGCATCTGCTGCGATCGGGTATTTCATCCGTATGGTCCACGAGGGCCGGATGACAAAGGACGAGGGCTGGGAAGGCATCTGTGGCTACAACGCCGCCATGCTGCGGCCGCAGTGGCCGGTGGAACGGCTCAAGCGCGAGTCCGAGCGGCTCTGGAACCTGCATGTCGAGAAATACGGACTGCCCCTGATCCGTCTGACCAATGGTGCACCGGGGCCGGAGGACATGCCTGCCTTCACGCTCGGCGCGCTGCTGGACGACCAGAGCCCCATGCCGCAGGACATCATTGCGCCGCGCGTGCTGACGCCGGGCGGGCTGCTGGTGCTGGGTGGCGCGCCCAAGGTTGGCAAAAGCGACCTGCTGATCTCCTGGCTCGTGCACATGGCCGCAGGCGTGCCGTTCCTCGGCTTCACCCCGCCGCGGCCTCTACGGGTCTTCTATCTGCAGGCCGAGATCCAGTATCACTATCTGCGGGAACGCTTGAAGCAGATTGCCCTGCCGCCAGAGGTGTTGGCCGCCGCGCGCGATACCTTCGTCGCCACGCCCAAGCTGAAGATGCTGCTCGACAACGAAGGCAGCGTGCGGGTCGCGCGCGCCGTGCAAAACGCGTTCCCGGATGCACCGCCGGACATTCTCTGCGTCGACCCGATCCGGAACCTCTTTGACGGCGGGCCCGATGGCGGCGGCGAAAACGACAACACCGCCATGATGTTTTTCCTGAAGGAACGGGTCGAGGTGCTGCGCGATCATATCGACCCCGACTGCGGGGTGATCCTGATCCACCACACCAAGAAGCTCAGCAAGCAGCAGGTGAAGGACGATCCGTTTCTCGCGCTCTCCGGCGCCAGCGCGCTGCGCGGGTTCTATACCTCCGGCTTGATCCTGCACCGGCCCGACGAGGATTGCTCGCAACGAAAGCTGGAGATCGAGCTGCGCAATGGCCCCGCGTTGCCGCCAAAGGTGATCGACAAGGTCGGCGGCCAATGGGTCGAGATCAACCCGATGAACGAACGGTTGGTGCGCCAGGAGGTTGGCGCGAAGCATGACGCCGAGCGTGTGCGCAAAGGCGAGGTTATCGTCAACATTCTCGATCGCGAAGCGCGTGCGGGGCGGATGTACACGATGACGCTGTTCGCCGAATCTTTTGAGAACAAAAGCGGCCTCAGTGGGCAGACAACCATTCGGGACCGGCTGAATGTGATGACGACCAAGGGGGTGATCAAGTTCGTCAAAGGCGACGCGGCGAGCGATCTCGGCCTGGCATCTGACCGCAGCAAGTACGGCTATCTCTGTGTGGAATACATGGAACTGGCGACCGATGGTGAAAAGGTCGATCCGGACACCGGCGAGGTTGGCCAAGCTTATGTTCCTGTGCGCCCCAGCCACTACAAATGCCCGCAGACTGGAGCCCTGTTGCCGGTCGAAAACCCCGCCATCTGGGTCTATCCGGAAGGGGGTGACGCATGATTTTTCCGCTCCGGATCCATTCCGAAATCTGGCGTCCAAATTCCGAAATCTGGCCAGATTTTGCGAAATCTGAAATCCTGGCGAAATCTGGAATCTGGCTTTTTCCATTTAGTTTCAGAGACTTGGAAGGTCCTTTCCAGATTTCGGAAGGGTGTTTCCGAAATTTGCTCCGCAATCTGGATTTGGTCAATAAAATCAGTGTCCTACGCCAGATTTCAGATTTCAGAAAAGTCCCCCCTAAAGGGGTAGGTGTCCTCCCCGCTACAGGCGGGGAGAGCCACCACCTACCCCTGGGCAATTTCTCGGGTCGCAGTCTGACCCGTTCCACCCCTCGAGCAGCCAATCACAAAAGGAGAAAGCCCATGGCGGACCAGACCATGACCAACCCCAATCAGAACGCCGTCCGAAATGTGCCGCCCGCGCTTAACGGCCAGCGCACATTGCTGGCGCTCGATCTTGGCACAACCACGGGCTGGGCCTTGCATGGCGCCGAAGGGCTGATCACCAGCGGCACAGCATCGTTCCGCAACGGCCGGTTCGATGGCGGTGGGATGCGATACCTGCGCTTTACGAACTGGCTGGGCGAGTTGGAGCGGTTGTCCGGTCCTATCGCCGCCATCTGGTTCGAGGAGGTCCGTCGCCACGCGGGCACGGATGCAGCGCACGTCTACGGGGGGCTGATGGCGACGCTGACCGCATGGGCCGAGATGCGCGGGGTGCCTTATCAGGGCGTGCCTGTCGGGACGATCAAGCGTCACGCCACTGGTAAGGGCAACGCCAACAAGGACGCCATGATCGCCGCCGTCCGGGCGCGTGGCTTCAGCCCGGCCGATGACAATGAAGCTGACGCCATCGCGATCCTGCTCTGGGCCATGGAAACCCACGGAGGTGCGCAATGACCGGCATGCGCTTCACGCCCAAGGGATATGGCGGGCATCGCCGCCAGCCCGACGAGGTCAAACGGGATGGTTGGAAGGAACAGGGACTGCTCGCCGTTGCAATCGACGATGACCGGCTGACCTGGCCCGAACGGGAATTGGTGCGCCAGCTTGGCGAGCGCCTGTATGGCAAGCGGGAACGGGAGGCGCGCCATGGGTGAGTGGACCACAGCGCGCGTGAAGGACCGTTTGGAGAGTGCGGCCGATGTCTTCCGCACCTTGCCCGGCGTCATGCCCCAGGGCTTCTTCAACGCCTGGCCCGAGTATTTCCACAGCTTCGCGGACAAGGTCGGACAGGAACCGCAGATGCGTCGCCCCCGGCCGGGTCCGCGCCAGATCTCTGAGGCCGAGGAGGCATTGCTCTGGCTGCGCTGGCTGGAGCGGGATGATGCCCGGATCGTCTGGCTGCGTGCCGAACGCACGCCGTGGAAACCGATCTGCTGGGAGATGGGGATCAGCCGCCCGGCGGCCAACCGCCATTGGCAATACGGCCTCGCGCTGATCACCTGGCGGCTCAATGGGCGCGTACCGCCTTTGAAGCGGTCACGGCGTTTCGTGGTCGAGAACGCGAACAACCTGTCAAGGAAAATCGTCCTGTGACAGAATTTTCAGTGAGACATCGCAAAGGGTTACAGTTTCCGGCTGAGAGGCTACAAATTGGATATACTCGGGAGAGGCGCGTGCGGGACGACCTGCGGCGCTGGCTTCCGGGGTCCAACCAAGGGTCCAGATGGGATCCAAAGGGCTAACCCACTGAATTCGCGGGTCCTTCTGGGCCCCAAACGTATACGGGGGGGCGAGGCGCGCAATATCGCTAGCGACAGGGCCCGTTTTTTGGGAAGCCACCCCAGCGGGTATCCACCTGTGATCTGACAAAAACCACAATTAAACAAACCCTTGGAGCTGGATGCCTTGGCCGCCGCTGGACCCTTCGTGGAGTCCAAGCTTATTGCTGGTGTCCGGAGTCCAAGTTTGACTGCCCAGTTCGACGACACCTCCTCCCAGCAGTGCCGTCGAACCCGCTCAGTATCGAGCGTAATGACGTCGACTGGAGCATATCGCACAGCCGCATCCCCCTCCCATCGCGATGACCCGAGGATAAAGCGCGATCGTGCCAACTACCACGGCTGGCTGCCAAACCAAAATGCTCAATAGATAGGCCCGAAGAAATGACCCTGAGCTTTGCCCCTGACGCAATCGAGACTTGGCCGCTTGCAAAGCTGCAGCCTTATGCGAAGAACGCAAAGATGCATGGCGCGGATCAGGTCGCAAAGATCGCGGCCAGCATGGCCGAGTTTGGCTGGACCGTTCCGTGCCTGGTCGCGGACGACGGAGAATTGATCGCAGGCCACGGCCGTGTGCTTGCCGCCACGCAGCTGGGGCTGCGTGAGGCCCCCGTGATCGTGCTGGGACATCTGAGCGAAGCACAGCGTCGGGCCTACCGGATTGCGGACAACAAACTGACGGAACTAGGGTCCTGGGATGAAGCGTTGCTATCGGCTGAGTTGAATGACCTGCTGGCCGAGGACTACGACCTGTCGCTCATCGGATTCGATGATGCCGAGCTTGAGGTGTTGCTGGCCGGTGAGGTCGACCCTGAAACAGCATCCCGCGAGGGCGAGGACGATGTTCCCGAGCCGCCCGAGGCCCCGATCAGCCGTGCGGGTGATCTATGGGTGCTTGGAAAGCATCGACTGCTCTGCGGGGATGCCACCGTGGCTACAGATGTCGAGCGTTTGCTCGGTGATGTGAAACCGCAGCTGATGGTGACCGATCCGCCTTACGGCGTCGACTACGATCCCGGCTGGCGCAACAAGGCAGGCGCCGCCGCAACAAAACGAACCGGCAAGGTCCTGAATGATGACCGGGCTGATTGGCGTGAGGCCTGGGCGCTCTTCCCAGGCGATGTGGCCTATGTCTGGCACGGCGCATTGCATGCGACGACAGTTGCCGAGAGCCTTGAGACCTCTGGTTTCAATATCCGGTCCCAGATCATCTGGGCCAAGGATCGCCTCGTGCTGAGCCGCGGTGATTATCATTGGCAGCACGAACCGTGCCTTTATGCGGTGAAGAAAACCGGCAAAGGCCACTGGGCGGGCGACCGCAAACAAACGACGCTATGGCAGATCGCGAACAAGGATCAGGATGCTGAAACCGTGCACGGGACGCAGAAACCCGTCGAATGTATGCGCCGTCCGATCCTGAACAATTCCAGTCCGGGCCAAGCTGTCTACGAGCCTTTTATGGGCTCGGGCACGACGCTAATCGCGGCGGAAACCACGGGGCGGGTCTGCTACGGGGTCGAGCTTAATCCGGCGTATGTCGATGTGGCTGTTCAGCGGTGGCAGCAGTTCACTGGCAAGCACGCTGTTCTTGAAGGCGCCGGGACCAGTTTCGATGATCTGCGTTCAGAGCGGGGTAGCCAATGAGGCAATCCCGTCTGATGTCATTTTGTGAAGCGATTGCGAATGTCACGGTTGGCTACGGCGTCGCTGTGCTGACGCAGATCCTGATCTTCCCGATGTTTGGGCTGCACACGACGCTGGCCCAGAACTTGCAAATGGGGGCGGTCTTTACCGTCGTCAGCATCGTGCGGTCCTATGTCCTGCGGCGGGTGTTCGAGGCCATTCGGGTCCGAACGACAAAGCCGCCGCTCAAGATGAGCGACGGCTCTGTTCGCGCAAGACTCGCATACCGCCGTGACTTCGACAGTGCAGAGGCGCGGGATCAGTCTTCGATACGATAGACGCGTCCACGCTCCTCCACCTTTTCCGAGTTGATAGCGCGGCCAAGCTTTTTTTTGAGCGCGCCAGACATGGCGCCGCGCACCGTATGTGATTGCCACTCGGTGGCATTGGCGATCTCTTCGATGGTCGCGCCTTCGGGCCGACGTAGGAGGTCAATCATGATCTGCTGCTTGGTCTGGCGCGGGGCTGCAACGGTTGTTTTGGATATGGATTTCTGAGCCATAAGTGTCTCCAGTATTTGAGGATCGCGACATGCGTCCTTCTCCCGAGACAGGCCCCGCGAGCGCGGGGCATATCTTGAGGTCTGTGCAGTTCAGACCAGACCGATGTCTTTCAGACAGGCGGCTGCATCAAGCAGTTGATTGGTGGGCACCTCGATGGTGATCGTCATTCTGTCGGCATAGGCGCGAACATAAACGCCACCGTCGTCCATCATGGCGCATTCGATCTCGTCAAGGACTGTGGTGAGGCGGCTGCGATCGAATTGATCGGGCAGTTTACGAATTGCGATACGAATTGTGCAGGTTTCCATGGCGCTTACTCCGCGTGCTCGCCTTCACTGAAGGCACTGTCGGTGATGCGCTTCAGCAAGCTGGCGTAATGCTCAAGGGTGCCAACATGGCCCCAGTTGATTTCGTCTGGGTGGCAGTTGAAGTGCTCGTCGCTGAGGCTCTGAAGCCGGGCGAGCATGTCGTCGATCTCGGCTTTCTTGCCCATGAAGGCCTTGATCGCAGCTTCGCGGTTCCGCGCGGCCTTTTCGGCGCGCAGTTGGTGGCGAGGCGTGGTGATCGGGTTCAATCGGGTCATCGTGGCGGCTCCTTGGTTTTGCGCGACCGCTGCGCTGCTTGATCGCGGTGGTGAGTTGCATCGTCTTCGTGAGACCACGTTCGCTCTACTTCGGAGGCTTATCAACGACATAAGCACATGATTTTGAATGATAATCGGAGCGCGCAATGGAGGGTTTGAGCGAACGCCAATACGCCACCCGCGTCGGTCTTTCACGCGGTGCAATCCAGAAGGCCAAGGCGACAGGACGGCTGGTGTTGCATGACGATGGCAGCATCGATGCGGTTGCAAGCGATGCCTTGCGTGCTGAGGCAACCGACCCATCCAAAACCCGCAAGAAGCCGCAGCCAAGACGCAAGCCTGTGCCGGAGGCTGCGGTGTCGGCAGTCGGTGACACTCTGAAGGAACAGGGGCTTGAGGCTCCGGCAAATAGTGGTGGCACCACCTTTTTGCAGGCCAAGACGGCGAATGAGGTGCTGAAAGCGCAGGAACGTCGTCTGCGGCTGCAAAAGCTGAAAGGCGAGTTGATCGACCGGGCCCGCGCGCTGTCGCTGGTGTTTCGTTTGGCGAGGCAGGAGCGCGATGTCTGGGTCAACTGGCCCGCGCGGGCGGCCGCGTTGATGGCGGCCGATTTGGGCGTTGAGCCCGCCGCATTGCAGAAAGTTTTGGAAAAACATGTCCGTGCTCAGCTCGACGATCTTGCCGAGGTCAAACCTGATCTCCGATGATGCGGACGATATGCCGGATTTCGATGGCGCGGCAGAAATCCTGCGTGCCTGGGGCGCGGGTCTCACGCCGGATGCGGACCTGACCGTGTCGCAATGGGCGGACCGACATCGGATGCTTTCGGGCCGCGCGTCGGCGGAACCTGGTCGGTATCGCACAGCGCGCACGCCCTATATGGCCGAGATCATGGACAGGCTTTCGCCTGGCGACCGGGCACAGCGGATCGTGTTCATGAAGGCGGCGCAGGTTGGCGCGACGGAAGCGGGCAACAACTGGATCGGCTTTGCGATCCATCAGGCGCCGGGGCCGATGCTCGCGGTCCAGCCGACCGTGGAACTGGCTAAGCGGAACTCAAGGCAACGGATAGATCCGCTGATTGATGAGAGCCCGGAGCTCCGCGAGAGGGTCAAGCCGGCGCGATCTCGTGACGCGGGCAATACGATGCTGTCCAAGGAATTCGCGGGCGGTATCCTGATCATGACCGGGGCAAACTCGGCCGTAGGGCTGCGCTCGACCCCGGCGCGCTACATTTTTCTCGACGAGGTCGATGCCTATCCGGCGTCCGCCGACGATGAGGGTGATCCGGTTACGCTGGCGGAAGCGCGTTCGCTGACCTTCGCCCACCGGCGCAAGGTGTTCTTGGTCTCAACCCCGACGATACGGGGGATGAGCCGGATTGAACGGGACTATGAGGCCAGTGATCAGCGCCGGTTTTTTGTCCCATGCCCGCATTGTGGCGCGATGCAGTGGCTCAAATTTGAACGGCTGCGCTGGCAGAAGGGGCAGCCGGAAACAGTGGAATATCACTGCGAGGGCTGCGAGGCGTCTATCGCGGAGCATCACAAGACGGCGATGCTGGAGGCTGGCGAATGGCGGGCAACCGCCACGGCGGCGGATCCAAATACCGTCGGCTATCACCTCTCGGCGCTCTATTCGCCCATCGGCTGGCTGAGCTGGGAACGGATTGTGCGGGCCTGGGACGCGGCTCAAGGGTCGGATGAGGCGATCAAGGCGTTTCGCAACACGATCCTTGGCGAAACGTGGGTCGAAACTGGCGAAGCGCCGGACTGGCAGCGTTTGGCGGACCAGCGCGAGACTTTGGAAGGAAGCATTGTTCCAGAGCGGGGCTTGTTCCTGACTGCCGGGGCGGACGTCCAAAAGGATCGGATCGAGGTCGATGTCTGGGCATGGGGCCGCGGGCTCGAAAGCTGGCTCGTCGATCACATTGTTATCGAAGGTGGGCCCAGCGACACTGCATGCTGGCAGCAGTTGACCAATTTGCTCGGCCAGACATGGGAGCATGCCTCCGGTAATCCGATGACCTTGGCCCGCCTCGCCATCGACACCGGCTACGAGACCAGCGCGGTATATGCTTGGTCGCGACAAGTCGGCTTCGCGCAGGTGGCCCCGGTCAAAGGCGTCGAAGGCTTCAATCGCGCGAGCCCGGTCACCGGCCCGACGTATGTGGACGCGACCGTCGCGGGCAAACGGCTACGGCGCGGAGCGCGGCTCTGGACCGTCGCCACCTCTACCTTCAAGACTGAAACCTATCGCTATTTGCGGCAGGACCGACCGACTAGGGAGGACATCGAGGCTGGGCATCCTTGCCCGCCTGGAACCATCCATCTACCAAAATGGGTGGACGGCGAGTGGTTGAAGCAATTCACCGCCGAACAACTTATCACGGTGCGTACCAAACGCGGCTTTGCTCGGCTTGAATGGCAGAAGCTGCGCGAACGCAATGAAGCTTTGGATTGTCGCGTCTATGCCCGTGCAGCCGCTTGGATATTGGGGGCTGACCGTTGGTCTGATGCGCGGTGGGCCGATCTGGAAGCACAGGTCGGAATCACAGCAGAGGATATGGCTGAGGACGGGGCGGGAAGCACCATGTCCTCTTCTCGTCGTGCAGGACAACAGCGGCGCACTGTACGGTCCAGTTACATGAGGTAAGCGATGCCGACAATCACAGAACTGCGCGCGCGCCGCGAGGCGCTCACGGCACAGCGATCCTCCGGCGTCGCTCGGGTCAGCTATGACGGCAAGACGGTGGACTATCGTAGCGTCGCCGAAATCGACCGGGCCATTGAAACGCTGGACCGTGAGATCGCTGCGGCTGAAGGACGGCGGATCGTGCGGCAGGTCTGCGTGACAACGGCCAAGGGGCTCTAACAAAAATGGGAATGTTCGACCTGTTCCGCCGCCGGGCCACCGGCGGTCCTGACGCTATGCGCGCCCGTCTAGAGGGAGCGATGGCCAAGCGCCGCCTGCGCGGTTGGAACCCGCCGCTCGAGAACATAAACGCGCTGGTTGCTTCTGGTGGCCCAAAGCTCCTGGCGCGCTCGCGGGAACTGGTCGTCACCAACGGCTACGCGGCGAACGCCTGTGAGGCCTTTGCCGCGAACCTCGTCGGCGATGGCATCAAGCCGTCGTCGCTCATCGCTGACGCGGCGCTGCGCGACCAGGTTCAGAAGCTCTGGCTCGCCTGGACGGATGAGGCGGATGCCGATGGGCTGACCGATTTCTACGGCTTGCAGGCCATGGTCGCTCGCGAGATGTTTGTCGCGGGCGAGTGTTTCGTGCGGATGAGGCCACGGCGGGCGGAGGATGGATTGCTGGTGCCGCTGCAGTTGCAGCTTCTGCAGTCGGAGATGCTGCCTTTCGAGAAGATCGAGACGGATCCGAACGGCAATCGCATCCGCTGCGGGATCGAATTCGACCTGATTGGGCGGCGGGTGGCCTATCACTTTCGCCGCCGCCATCCGGGCGACAGCACCGATCAGCGGGTGGCAGTGCCCGAAACGGTACGCGTGCCGGCCGACGAGGTGCTGCACATCTACCGCCCCATTGATGCGGGCCAGATCCGGGCCTGCCACATATCGCCCCGGCCATGGTGCGCCTCTTTTTGCTGGACCAATATGATGACGCCGAGCTTGACCGCAAAAAGACGGCTGCAATGTTCGCGGGATTCATCACCAAGACCGCGCCTGAAGATCCGATGATGGGCGAAGGCGAAGCCGATCTTGATGGCGCCGCACTCGCCAGCCTTGAGCCTGGCACGATGCAGGTTCTGCTGCCGGGTGAGGATGTGAAGTTCTCGAGCCCGGCTGATGTTGGCGGCGGGTATGAGGCATTCCAGTACCGCACGTTGCTCGCGGTCTCGGCCTCGCTGGGGCTGCCCTATCACCTTGTCACCGGCGATGTCCGGCAGGCGAACTACTCAAGCCTTCGGGCCGAACTGGTCGAGTTCCGGCGGCGCATCGGTCAGTTGCAGCACGGAGTCATTGCCCATCAGCTTTGTCGCCCAATCTGGCGGCGTTGGCTGGAAACAGCCGTGCTCTCGGGCGCGTTGGAGGCAGATCCGGTTATTGCGTGGCCTGTGCAATGGATCCCGCCGCGTTGGGACTGGGTCGATCCGCTCAAAGATATTCAGGCGCAGGTGCTGGCGATGGACGCAGGCCTCACGTCACGCCGTAAGGTTGTCGAGGCGACGGGCTACGACATTGAAGAGGTCGATTGGGAAAATGCGTCGGACGCGAAACGCGCAGCAGACTTGGGCCTGACCTACCGCTCTGGCCCCGGTGAGACGCAGGGGGCACGAGCGACGCCGATGCGACAGCCCGACTCCAACGACGATACTGAGGCCGGCAATGGCGACGGTCCGAAAGGGACCGGTCGCAACAATCCACAGGAGTGATCTGATGAAAAGCTGGTACGAAATCCGCGCCCGGGGCACCGGGGCGGAAGTGCTGATCTATGACGAAATCGGCGCCTATGGCGTCACTGCAAAGGGTTTTTTGGCTGAACTCGGCGCGCTGCCCGACGGGGTTCCGATCGATTTGCGGCTCAATAGCCCGGGTGGGTCGGTCTTTGACGCCGTGGCCATCTTCAACGCCCTGCAGCGGCATGAGAGTGAGATCACTGTCTGGATCGACGGCATCGCGGCCTCTGCTGCGAGCTACATTGCCATGGCGGGCGACGAGATCGTCATGCCGGAAAACGCCTTCCTGATGATCCATGATCCATCCGGGCTAGTGATGGGCACGGCCGAAGACATGCGGTCCACAGCTAAAGCGCTCGATAAGGTCAAAGGCAGCTTGATCCAAGGCTATGCCGCGAAATCAAGCAAAACCGATGATGATATTGCCGCCCTGATGGCAGCGGAGACTTGGCTTGATGCTAAGGATGCGCTGGACTTTGGGTTCATCGACCGCATTGCCGAGCCTGTGAAAATCGCCGCCTCCTTCGATGTGGCGCGGTTCCGCAATGCTCCGCCTGAGTTGGCCGAAGCGGCGCGTGAAGGCGATGACCATTCCAACGGCGACGCCGACGATGGTGATCTTGGCCATGTCAAGCCCCTGACGGGTGAAGCTACGTCAATTGCTGTCACCCTTTCTGACGCGGATGGGGCGGGTTTGGGTGTTTCCGACGAGAACACCCGCCCATCCAGCCCGTCTGAGAGCAGTGTTGCGGTCGCCAACACTGCGCAGGATGCCGGTGCCATCCGTGCCGAGGCCATTGCCCATGCGCGGGCGGTAATCGATCTCTGCCGCCTTGCGGGCCAGCCACAGATGGCGGGACGCTTCCTTGAAGAGGATGCCAGCCTCGATGATGTCCGGAGCCGTCTTCTTGCCGCCAAGGCGGAGAACACCCCTGATATCACCGCCGCCCATGCCCAGCCTGGGCGCGCGGCTACCATAAATCCCTGGGGCGATGTGATCGCCCGTACTTTCAAGACGAAAGGATAAGCGTCCATGACCACGCTCACTGAAGGCAAACACGCGGGCGGCTTCCTCGTCTGGGAAGTCCTGCGCGATTACACCCGAGAAACCGTGACCATCTCCTCCGGAGCCGGAAAGCTCGCGCCCGGCACCGTGCTTGGGAAGATTACAACGGGCGGCAAATACACCGGGTTCACACCGACTGCGACGAACGGCAGTCAAAACGCCGCTGGCATTCTATGGGCCGGGGGTGACGCGAGTGACGCCGATGCCCCGAGCGTCGCGCTCCTGCGCGGCCCTGCCATCGTCAACCGCCACGAGCTCGTCTGGCCCGAGGGCGCGACCGAGGCCCAGATCACCGCGGCCACTAATGCGCTTGCTTCGCTCGGCATCATTCTGCGCTGAGCCTCTGAAATAAGGACCCCCACACATGGCAACCATGGACATCTTTGAAGGCGACGCCTTCAGCATTATCGAGCTCACCCGTGCACTTGAAAACATTCCCTTCAAACCGGCGATCCTCTCAGGCTCCGACCTCTTTGGCTCGCGCGGGGTGCGCCAGCGCACCGTGATGATCGAAAGCCGCGATGGTACGCTGTCGCTGATCCCGTTCTCGGAACGTGGTTCGGCCTATGAGCAACAAGTGCCAGAGCGCCGCGATATGCGCGCCTTCGTCTGCCGCCAGTTCAAAAAGCAGGATGTGCTTTGGGCCTCCGAGATCCAGGGCATCCGTGACTTCGGCTCTGATACTGCCACCCAACAGGTGCAAACTGAGGTCGCTCGCAAAATGGCGCGACTGCGCAACGACGCCGAGGCGACCTTCGAGTTCCACCTTTTCAACGGCATTCAGGGCCTGGTTAAGGACCCAAAGGATGGGGCCACGGTCATCAATTACTACACAGAGTTCGGCATCACGCCGGCGGCCGAGGTCGATTTTGATCTCGACAATGCAACCCCTGCCTCGGGGGCGCTACGCAAACGCTGCCAAGCGATGATCGAAAGCGTTGAGGACAGCCTTGGCGGGCTGGCCGCCGGTCAGGTGCAGCTCCGCGCTGAATGCGGCTCGGCCTTCTTCGCCGATCTCGTGGCGCACAAGGAGGTGCGCGAGACCTATCTGAATACCGCCGCGGCGGCAGATCTGCGCGGCCGCGTGGGCGAAGAGGTCAGCTTTGGCGGCATCACCTTCCGTCGCTATCGGGGCGGGCTTGGCTTCGGGGTGCCGACTGACAAGGCGTATTTCTATCCCGAAGGCGTCGAGGGGCTCTTCGAGATCTACTACGCCCCGGCCGACACGTTCGAGACGGTAAATACTCTGGGTCTGCCGCTCTATGCCCGCATGATCCCCGATCGCGATCGCGATGAATGGGTGCGTCTCGAAATCGAAAGCAACCCGCTGCCGATCTGCACCCGGCCGCAAGTCCTGCGCTCGGCCAAGCGCACCTGATGAGCGCCTTCGCTGATGCGCTCGGGGTGCTGTTCCTTGATGCCAACCTCTCGGTTGATATCTGGCATCGGGACAGCGAGGGGCAGTTCACCCGAGCGCGCGGTATTCTGCGCCGTCCTGACGAGATCACTGAGTTCGGGGCTGCGCGGCTCATATCTGACACCACCCGGATCGATGTTCGGGTGGCGGATATTCCGGAACCACGCCCGCAAGAGCAGATCCTGATCAGCGAGGAAACTTTCCTGATCCAGGGTGAGCCGCGGCGGGATCGTGAGCGGCTCATTTGGACGATTGAACTGACCCCCGCATGAAGCTTGGCCTCGACATCACACCCCGCCTCGTCGCCGTGATGGCGGCCGAGATTGAAGCCGGCGAAAAGGCTGTGACAACGGCTATGCAAGAAGCTGGCACGGACCTGAAAACCGCATGGCGCGAGCAGATCACGCAAGCAGGCCTTGGTCGGCGATTGTCGAATTCGATCCGAAGCCAGACCTATCCGAAAACCGGCGAAAGCTTGAAAGCAGCTGCGCTGGTCTGGTCGAAGGCGCCCCAGATCATCGGGGCGCATGAGACCGGGCCGTTGATCCGCTCGAAGGACGGTTTCTGGCTGGCAATCCCTACGCCTGCTGCAGGTCGTGGCCTGCGCGGTGGTAGGATCACCCCCGGCGAATGGGAGCGGCGGCGCGGGCTTCGGCTGCGGTTTGTCTATCGGCGGCGCGGGCCAAGCCTGCTGGTGGCTGATGGTCGGTTGAACAATCGTGGATTAGGCGTGGCATCTCGGTCCAAAACCGGTCGCGGACGCAGCACCGTGCCGATCTTTCTGCTGGTCCCACAAGTGAAGCTTGCGAAACGGCTCAATCTGGCGCGCGACGCTGACCGCGCGCTGGCGGCAGTTCCGGGGCTGATCGTGGCGAATTGGCTAGAGGCAAAACTATGAGTGCGCGCGAAACCATCCTGACCGCACTGCACACTCGTTTTTCCATGCTGCCTACTGGTGCACTGCGCGGGGATGTCCTGCCCGAGCGCGTCCCGGCTCAGGGTCTATTAATCCTGCGTGACGGTGAGCCGGGGGAACCGGACGTCACGCTGTCGCCGCTGCGCTATCACTATCAGCACCGCGCCGAGATAGAGGTGGTCGTGCAAGGTACGAACGACCGTGACGCTACCTTCGACACACTGTGCGTCAGCATCGGCGCGATGATCACCGCCAATCGAACATTGGACGGCCTTTGCGACTGGGTGGAGGCGGAAGCACCGCAGCCGATCGATCTGCCTGTTGAAGGTGCGGCAAGCCTGAAAGCAGCTGTGATCCCAGTAATCCTTTCCTATTCCACGGCTGACCCGCTCAGCTGACCCCGCTAATCTGAGGAGAGACAAAATGGCACGAGCCCAAGGGGCGCGGGCGCAGATGGCGATAGCGTTCGAGACCACATATGGCACGCCGCCTGCGAGCGGCTTCAGCAAAATGCCCTTCGCCAGCACGTCCCTGGGGGCGGAGCAACCGCTGCAGACCTCAGAACTCTTGGGGTATGGCCGCGATCCGCAGGCGCCGATCAAGGATGCCGTGACAGCGGACGGGGATGTGGTGATCCCGATTGATGCCGAGGCCTTTGGCTTCTGGTTGAAGGCGGCATTTGGAGCGCCTACGACGACTGGAACTGACGCACCCTACACCCACGAGTTCCGCTCTGGAAACTGGGCGCTGCCGTCGTTCTCGGTCGAGACGGCCATGCCTGAGGTGCCCCGCTTTGCGATGTATTCCGGCTGCATGGTCGACAGCCTCAACTGGCAAATGGCGCGATCAGGCTTGCTGACGGCCACGGCCAGCATTGTGGCCCAGAGCGAGGAGATCGCCACGGCCAGTGCGGCAGGGACACCGGCTAACATCGTCCTGAAACGCTTTGGGCATTTCAACGGGTCGATTACACGGAACGGGGCGAATATTGGCAATGTCGTCTCCGCTGACCTGACCTATGCCAACAATCTCGACCGCATTGAGACGATCCGCGCAGATGGCAAGATTGATGGCGCGGATCCCTCGATCGCAGCGCTCACGGGCAATGTCGTTGTGCGTTTCGCCGACCAGACACTGGTGCAGCAGGCGATCAATGGCGAGGCTTGCGAGCTTGCGTTTTCTTATACGCTGCCCACTGGCGAGAACCTGATCGTCACGGCGCACGCCGTCTATCTCCCACGCCCCCGGATCGAAATCTCCGGTCCACAAGGTGTGCAGGCAACCTTTGACTGGCAGGCGGCGAGTGACCCAAGTCTTGGCCGGATGTGCACAGTCACCCTAACCAACGACCGCGAGGATTACTGATGCTACGATTGAACCTGTCCACTGAGCCGCAGTGGCTTGATCTTGGCCATGGCGTTCGCCTGCTTGTGGAGCCGCTGACCACGGCCATCATGCTGGCCGCGCGCAGTGATCCGGCGATCGTTGCCGCCGCAACCTATGCGGAAAACAGCGCGTCCAATGATGATCTCGCGCGTATCGTGGCCAAGGCCGTTGCCCGCATCGTCATAAAGGATTGGGAGGGCGTCGGTGATGGCGACGGGAAACCGTTACCGCTGACCCCAGAAGGCATCGATGCCCTCTTGGAGCTCTGGCCAATCTTTGAGGCCTTCCAGACCAAATATATCGCCGGTGCGCTCATTCTGGATGCGGAAAAAAACGTCTGACCGCTTTCGCCGACTGGGAGTTCGGCGGGGGCGGTGACTATTGCGCGGCATGCCCATCCGTATGTGCAGACTGTCCGCGTAGCATTCATGCGCCACGCTCATTTGAGGGCTGGCAGATCTGGGACCTCGTCCAGCGGCTTGGCGGACAAGTTCGCGTTGCAGGCGGGATGAGCGATAGTGCTGTCCTCGGTTGGGACATGGGTGCGGCCCTGCAAGTCGGAACAGCGCTCGGGCTCTCGCCCCTCATCATCGCAGAACTCTTGCCGCCGATTGAGGCGGTAATGGTCCGCAAGATCAACGAAACCCTGCAGGCCGGAACAGGCCTCACCTGACCTCGTTTCCATTTGGAACGAGACCTTAAGATTTGAGGACATCTTTCATGGCAGAAAAGCGCGTTTCCGTCCGGCTCTCCGCGACCGGCGGGCGGCAGGTGCGTGCCGAGCTGGAAGGTGTTGGCGAGGCTGGTGCGCGCGGTATGGGGCGTCTCTCGCGCGAGATGGACCAGGCCAACGCGCGCATGGCCGCCTTCGCGCGTCGGGCCCGGATTGCCGCAACCGCTGCGGCCACCGCCTTGGCCGGTGCTGTTGTCGCGATGACCCGCTCGACCGTTGCCGCCGCCAACGAAATCGGCCAGCTCTCCCAGGTGGCCAACGCCAATCCGGAGGTCTTCCAGCGCTGGTCTGCGGCTTCGGCCACGGTGGGGATCGAGCAGGAAAAACTCGCCGATATCCTGAAGGACGTGAACGACCGTGTGGGGGATTTCCTGCAAACCGGCGGTGGGCCGATGGCGGATTTTTTCGAGAACATCGCGCCGCGTGTGGGCGTGACGGCAGACCAGTTCGCCCGCCTTTCCGGTCCTGAGGCGCTGCAGCTCTATGTCTCAAGCCTTGAAAAGGCAGGCGTCAGTCAACAGGAGATGACCTTTTATCTCGAGGTCATGGCGTCCGATACCACGCGGCTCATCCCGCTTTTGCAAAACGGCGGCGCAGAGATGACCCGGCTTGGGGCGCAGGCACACGCGCTTGGCGCAGTGCTTGATACAGATGCCATCGCCGCGATGCGCCGATCCGAACTGGCGCTGGTCAGCATTGGCCAAGTGTTTACGGGCGTGCGCAACCGGATTGCTGTCGCTCTGGCGCCCACACTGGAGGCTGCGGCCAATGCATTTGTGGCACTGGCCTCCTCCACGAGCCCGGTCAGCCGGGCCTTTGATGCAGTGCTCGCTAATCTAGACCGGCTGGCCGTCTACGCTGGCACCTTCGTCACCTTCCTCGCCGGACGCTGGGTCGCGGCTATGGCGGCGGCCGCCCTGTCGGTGCGCGTGCTTGCTACGACACTGGTGGTCCTTAGGGGTGCACTGATCCGAACCGGCATCGGTGCCTTGGTCGTTGGCGCGGGCGAGCTCGTCTACTGGTTCACCCGGCTGGCGTCTGGCGCAGGCGGCTTCGGTGAGGCGATGCGGCTCTTGAAGGATGGCGCGGTCGAGGTCTGGGACCGGATCAAGATGGGTGCCGGTGCCGCTGGCGCTTCGGCCACCGCCATGTTCTACGATCTGAAATCCGATGCAGCCTCTGGCATGGCTGGAGCGATTGAGAGCGTGGTCGCTTTTGGCAACACCACCGCGAATACCTTTGAGGGCGCGCTTTTGGCCGTGCGCGCAATCTGGTCGCGCTTGCCGGATGTGATCGGGGATCTGGTCTTCTCCGCCGCAAACCGCATGCTCGACGGCATTGAAGCGATGCTGAACGGCGCCCTCGCGCGGGTTGACGCCTTTACCGGGCGCATTCGCGATGCGCTTGCCGCAGTCGGGATCGAGACCACCTTTGGTCAGATCGGTGACATCAGCCTCGGCGACATTGAAAACCCCTTTGCAGGTGCCTCCGCCGATGCGGGAACAGCTGCGGCAGAGGCGTTCAGCCGAGCCTTCGAGGACAATCCGCTCTCGGCCCCTGACCTTGGCCTTGACGCCATCGCGACCGAGGCACTGGCCACCGCAAACACCTACCGTCAGGCCGCCACGGATCTCGCCAATGGCGCGACGGCACCGCTTACCTCCTGGCGCGCGCTTCGTGACGCCGTGGCGGGCACCGGCGAAGATGGCGCAGCGGCGCTGGATGAGGCCACGGTCTCTGCAGATCGGCTGTCGGATGCCATGGGGCGCGCAGGAGGGGCAGCGGGCAGCGCCGGGGATCGGATCGCTACCGGTTGGCTTGCAGTCTCAGAATCTCTTCAAGCCTATGCCGCAGATGCCCTGAACTGGGGCAAAGGCCTCGGCGAAACCCTGACTGGCGCTTTTAGTGGCGCAGAAAGCGCCTTCCGGAGCTTCGTCGAGACCGGCAAGTTCGACTTCAAGGGCCTCGTGCGCTCGATCCTAGCGGACTTGGCTGTACTGTCGTTCAAGCGCGCGGTACTAGGGCCCATCGCATCGGCGCTCTCGGGCATCTTTGGTGGAGGGTCCGTCGCGGCAGCGGTCTCGCATGCGGGCGGTATCGTTGGGCTGTCGGGCCATACGCGGCAGGTGCCGGCGATGGCTTTCGCTGGTGCTCCCCGGATGCATTCAGGGGGGACCGTGGGGCCGGTTGGCTCCTGGGCAGGTCTCAGGCCTGATGAGGTCCCAACGATCCTGCAGCGGGGAGAGCGGGTGTTAAACCGTCGTGAAGCGGCTGACTATGGTAGAGGCAGCAGCACCGGCTCAGGTCTAATCGTGAATATCGATGCGCGCGGGGCGCAGATGGGCGTGGCTGAGCAGATCGACGCGCGCCTTCGCGCGGCTATCCCCGAAATCGCGCGCATTGCCAAGGAAAGCGTGGCCGATGGGCGGCGCCGGGGTCAGGTGATCTGAGATGGCCATTCCTGTTTTGCCGCTGACGCTCGTGTCGTCGATCGAGCGGCGCCTCGTCACGTCGGTCGCAGAAGCGCGATCGCCATTCACCGGAACCTCGCAAATCCAGGACTGGGGCGCGTCGTGGTGGGAATATCATTTTGAGATGGCCGTGACCCAAGGGGCACAGGCCCGGCAGCTCTCGGCCTTCTTCACGGCCCTTGGTGGACTGCGGGGCCGGTTCCTCTTCGCCGATCCATCGATCGAAGTGCCGGTGGCGGCGGGTAATCCGTACGTCACTGAGGCGCAGGTTGCAGGATCATCAACCCTGCGCACGGCCGGGTGGGGACTTGGGCTTCGCGCTGGGGATTTCTTCCAGCTGGGTTCGGATGCCACCACGCGGCTTTACCAGCTAACGGCAGACGTGATGCCTTCGGGCAGCGAGGCCGCATTGGAATTTATACCGCAGCTTCGGGCTTCCGTGCCGGTCGGCACGCTCCTCGGTCTCAATGCCCCCTCGGTCCTGTTACGACTGACAGCCCCGGTCCCCTCGTTGATCGGCCGAGCGGATCAGCACCGATTTACAATTTCTGCACGGGAGGCGCTCTGATGAGCCGTGATTTGACTCACGCCTTTGCCACTGCGCTGGCAGATCAAAGCCTGCGGCCCGTCATCTTCTTCGAGGGTCAGTTCGCCACCGGCTGGGTCCGGATCTGGTCGGGCTTGGGAGAGGTCAGCTGGAACAGTGAGACTTGGACAGGGGCTGGGTCACTCTTGGGTCTTGGTTCTCTTGATGAGACCGGAGAGGTTGTGGCAGGCGGCACAGCGGTGTCTCTGTCAGGCGTGCCGCTGGACCTTGTGCAGATGGCCATCGATGAAGCGCGTCAGGGCCTGCCGGGCCGGATCTGGCTGGGGCTTCTAACTGAGGATGGCGGCATCATCGCCGATCCGGTTCAGGCCTTCTCGGGCAGGCTCGATGTTCCTGAAATCAAGGATGACGCCGACACCTGCACGATCACCATCAGCTATGAGAGCCGGTTGATCGACCTGACTGTGGCGCGAACCTGGCGCTACACGCACGAAAGCCAGCAGGTCTTGTTCCCGGGCGATCTTGGATTTGAATATGTGACTGCGATCCAGGACCGCGAAATCACCTGGGGGCGCGGATAGTCATGGCACGCGTTGACCACTGGGAACGCCTCCTGGCCGCGGCGATCGATACCGCACGGGCAAAACCCTTCGTCTGGGGTGTTCATGACTGCCCGACCTTCGCTTTTGAGGTCCGTATGATCCTCACCGGCGGTGAGGACATCGCGGCCCTCTGGCGGGGGCGCTACACCACGGCCCTCGGCGGCGAGCGTGTGATGCGCCGTCTGGGCTGGGCCTCGCTCGAAGAAATGGGGCGCTCCCTTTTGGGCGAACCACGCCCGGCCGTGCTTCTCGCTGGGCGCGGCGATATCGTTCTGGCCGACACCGGTCTTGGCTTCGGCATCTGCACTGGGGCCTCGGCTGTTGGGATGGCCCCTGAAGGCCTCGTGACCGTGCCGCTCACCTCTTGCCGGCTTGCCTGGCCCATCTGAATACGGACCCAATCCATGCCCTTCATCGTGACAGCCGTCACCGCGATCGCGGGGGCGATCAGCGGCGTCTTGGCTGCCGGCGGTATTGGCGCGGCACTCTTGCGGATCGGCGGGACGCTACTTCTGTCCTATGCGGCGCAGGCCTTGATGCCCAAACCGCAGACCACGATGCAGCCGCGGACGGTGACGATCCGCGAGCCCGTCGTGCCGCGCGATCTCGTATATGGCCGCACCCGCAAGGGCGGGGTCATCGTCTTTTTGCATTCCTCTGGACCCAGCAACACATACCTCGATCTGGTGATCGTGCTGGCCAACCACCGGGTCAAATCGATCGAAGCGATCTATTTTGAGGGTGAAGTGGCTGTGAATGCCGCGGGGACCGCCCAAGGCCGATGGGCCGGAAAAGCCCTCATTGAAAAGAAACTGGGCGGAGCAGATCAGACCGCTTTCGCGGGGTTGCAAGCCGACCTGCCGGACAAATGGACGGAAGATCACCGCTTGCGGGGCTGTGCCGCAATCCGGCTACGGCTCACCTATGACCAGGATGCCTTCCCGGGGGGCATTCCAAACATCACGGTCGATCTCGAGGGAAAAGATGACATCTGGGATCCGCGGACGCAAAACGAGGGCTACTCCGAAAACCCTGCGCTCTGCCTCGCCGACTATATGGCTAACCCGACATGGGGCATCGGCGCGCGCATCGGCCAGCCAGACGGGATCGACGAGATGGCGCTCGTCGAAGCCGCCAACATTTGCGACGAGACCGTCGCTCTGGCAGGTGGTGGGTCGGAGCCGCGCTATGCATGCAACGGGGTGATCACGCTTTCCGAGGTCCCCAAGACGATCATCGAGGGGATGCTCTCGTCCTTCGCCGGGCGCTGCGCCTTCTCGGGCGGGTCCTGGCGCATCCACGCGGGCGCATGGCGCGCGCCTGATGTCGTGCTTACATCGGACCATGTCCGCGAGGGCGGGCTGACGCTCGCGACGCGCGTGACCATGTCGTCGAACTTCAACGGCGTGCGTGGCCAGTTTGTCAGCCCAGAGAACGATTGGCAGCCCGACGACTTTCCGGCCTATGCCTCGGATGTTTACCTGGCCGAGGATGGGGGCGAACGGAAATGGCGCGACATCTCGCTGCCGTTCACGATCTCGGCGTCGATGGCGCAGCGGCTGGCCAAGATCGAGCTTGAGCGTGCCCGTCGGCAAATGACCGTTCGGCTCTCGGGCAAGCTTTCCGCGTGGGCGGCGACGGTGGGCGATGTGGTGACGCTCTCCTATGCCCGCTGGGGCTTTGCCGCAAAACCCTTCGAGGTGCATGGGGTCAGCCTTGATCTGACGGCCTCGGGCGATGGCGCACTGCTCCTGCCGGAGTTCGTTCTGCGCGAGACCTCTCCTCTGGTCTATGATTGGTCAGCCTCGGAAGAGCAGATTTATGCAGCCGCCCCGCGGACTGTGCTGCCGAACGCCTATGATATTCCAGCACCCGGCGCGCCGCAGGTCACCGAGGACCTCTATGTCACGCGAGACGGGGGCGGGCTCAAAGTCCTTGCGAAGATCAGTTGGGAGGCGGCCCCCTCTGGTTTTGTGTCGGCCTATCAATTGCAGGCAAAGCCATCTGGGGCTGTGGACTGGATCGATTATGGCCGCACCGACGGCGTGAGCTTGGAAATCCGCGATATCGCGCCGGGGGATTGGGCGTTCCGTGTAAAGGCCATCTCTGTTCTGGGCGTCTCCTCGCCCTGGCAGGCGAACCAAGCTGAAATCCTCGGCCTGACCGCCCCACCGGCACAGCTTGAGAACGTGACGTTGCAAACGGCGGGCGGGCTCGCGATCCTCAAATGGACCCGCTCAGCCGATCCAGATGTCCGCGTGGGCGGCAACATTGTGATCCGGCATTCAAAGGAAGCGACGGCCACCTGGGCTGACAGTTATTCGATGGACCGGGTCTCAGGGGGTGAGGCCATCGCCGTCGTGCCGTTGAAACCCGGGACCTATCTGGTGCGCGCGGAAGACAGTGGCGGTCGTGCCGGTCCGGAAACCCGGGTCTCGACCAAGGGCGCGCAGGTGCTGGCCTTCTCGACCTTGGACTTCTTGCAGGCTGATCCTGGGTTTGTTGGCTCAAAATCTAACCTACAGGTGGCAGGGGCAAATCTGACGCTCGCCACGGCGACTTCGAATGGTGTGACGCAAGTGACCGCGATGGACGGCCAATACGCCTTTGCCGCCGGGCTCGACCTTGGGGCGGTGAAACGCGTGCGGCTTCGCTCTGAAATTGGCGTGGCCGCGCTGGCACTCAATGACCGGATCGATGCGCGCATGGTACTGATGGACACCTGGGCTGATTTTGACGGCTCCGCCGGCGCGGAAATCGACGTGCTCTTCGAGATCCGCGAGACCGATGATGATCCGGCAGGTGTCCCCATCTGGGGCCCTTGGGGCCGGCTCGACAACCATGAAATCGAGACCCGCGCGGTGGAAGCGCGGGCGCTTCTCACGACGAAGGATGCATCCTACACACCCATCGTCAGCCAATTGCGGCTCTTTGCTGATGAGGTCGCTTGACGTGTTCACTGCAATTACTCCTACGACCCTAACTGGAAACCGCTGAGATGACGCAAACCTCCAGCTTTACGATTGCCAATGATGCGGGTGCTGCGGTGCGGGCGCGTATCAACGAGGTGATCGCAGCCTTGCAATCCTCAAGTGCGGGGGCCTCTGCGCCGACGGCGACCACCGCGGGCATGCTCTGGGTCGACACCTCGGTCTCACCGCCGGTGCTGCGCCGGCGGAATGCAACGAACACGGCCTGGGACGCACTTCTTGACGCGGCGGGTAACCTGGAAGGCCTGGCGAACACGGCCGTGGCTCGGACAAACCTCGGGCTTGGGAGTATGGCTACCAAGTCTGCGGCGGAGTATGACGCGGCAATCGCGGCAAAGGCTTCGCTCTCCGGGGCGACGTTCACCGGATTGGTGACAGCCCCGAACTTCGTCTCTTCCTCCGACGCGCGGCTCAAATCCGATGTTGAGACCATCGTCGATGCGCTGGCCTTGGTCAGCGCCTTACGCGGCGTGCGCTTCACCATGGATGGCAGCCGCCAGATCGGGGTCATTGCTCAAGAGGTCGAGACCGTGCTGCCCGAGGTGGTCCGCGACAATGAGGCGGGCCAGCTCTCCGTCGCTTACGGCAATATCACCGGCCTTTTGATCGAGGCCGTTAAGGAACTGGCTGCCCGTGTGGCGGAATTGGAGGAGGTACGCTCATGAATGACGGTGGGTTCATCGACATGATAAACTCGTTCTTCGGCGGAGCCGTGACAACGCTGATCGGTGCCTTCACCGGACGGCTGATGTGGCATTCGGGCGAGGTGAAGCTCGGCAACCGCCGTTTCTTCGGAAAGGAACTCCTCTGGGAAATCCCCGTCGCCGTCGGCATGGCGCTGATCGGGGAGGCAGCGGCACGCTATATCGGCCTGTCGCAGCCCGTCTCAACCGGGTTTGTGGCAACGCTTGCTTATCTGGGTCCACGCGGGGCGGAAGCTCTGCTGGCAGCCTGGCTCTGCCGCAAGAAATAAACCGCCCACCACTCACAGAAATCCTGCGCGCCGTCCCATCTGGGGCAACGTTTTGTTTTGCATGGGAGACAAGCATGACGCCGTTCGATATCGCCCGCAGCTACATCGGCACAACCGAGGGGCCGGGCCCCGCCGATAATCCCGTCATCATGGAGATGTATGCCTCTGTCGGCCACGACTGGGTGGAACATGACTCTGTGGCCTGGTGCGCCGCCTTCGTCGGACACTGCCTCGAGCGGGCCGGGATCCGCTCGACCCGCAAGCTGACGGCGCGGTCTTATCTCGACTGGGGTGTGCCCGTCGATGTGGCGGAGGCCCAGCAAGGCGATATCGGTGTGATCCCGCGCGGCAGGTCCAACTGGCAGGGCCATGTCTTCTTTATCGATCGGATTGAGGGTGCTTGGGTTTGGGGGCTTGGCGGCAATCAGTCTAATGCTGTGAACATCAAACGCTATCCGGTCTCTAGGCTTCTCGGTGTGCGTCGGGCGGGCAATGTCGTTCCCACAGTGACTATGCCCGTCGAGATGGTGCAGCGGCGGCTCAAGTACCTTGGCTATCACGAGGTTGGTAATATCGATGGGATCGCTGGACCTCGAACAAGCGCTGCGATTTTGGCCTTCCGCAATGACAACAGCCTGCCGCTCGTCCCTATCATCGATGTGGCGTTGACCGAAGCCCTTGAGGTTGCCGCGACGCGTACAATCGCTCCTGATCGGGCTACCGGTGTGCCAAACGCAAGTCGGATTGTGACAGCCACCAATGCACAGATTGGTCTGGGCGTGATTGGTGCTGCAGGCTCCGTCGGCAGTCAGATCGCGCCCGCGCTGGTTGAGGCTGAGCAGGCTAGAGACATTGCGGTGCGGGTGTTCTCTTTGTTCGGGCTTGAGGATTGGCTCACCATCGCTCTGCCGTGGATCGGCACCGCCGTCTTTCTTGCGGTCGTCCTCTACGCCCTGCGATCGCGTGCCGCCCGGATCGACGATCACCGCACCGGAAAAACACCATGATCCATGTCTTTGGCACACTGCTCGGAGGCGTTAGCCGTCGGGCTGTCTTTTACGGCACCATTGCTTTTGCCCTTTTCAGCGCCTTCTGGATCGCCTTCCGCCACGGGCGCCACGCTGCAGATGCTCACCTCGCCATTCGCCGCGCGGAGGCCCGCATTCGCGCCATGCAAACATCACAGGAGATCCGCCATGAAGTGCAAAACGCTGACCGGGCTGATCTTAAGCGCCGGGCTGACCGCTGGATGCGCGATTGAGACAGAAGGGTTGCGCGGAGATTGTGATTGGGCCGAGCCCATTCGGCCCTCACGCCAGGATGTGCTGAGTGAGCAGACCCTCGCCCAGATCGTGGCCCACAACGAGGTTGGAGCGACGCTCTGCGGGTGGGTGCCATGAGTGTTGCCATCGTTGAAGGCCCCGCCATTCTCATTGGCTATGCCTACCGGTTGGATTTGGAGGCTGAGGCGCCGCTGTTTCCAGGCACAGCTGAGATCATCGCGCATGTGCGCCTCAAACCGTCGGCCACCGACATCCTTGCTGCACTTACAACCGCAAACGGCACGCTGATGCGCCAAAGTGATTGCCTGCTGTCTCTGACAATTCCTGCACAAGACACCGCAAGCTTGGAACCGGGCTCTGTTGTTCTGGACATGGTACGTCTGGATGTCAGCCCCGCCATGCCTTTGGGCTTTTTCTTGGAGATCCCCGTGATGCTGCCCGTGACCAGAGGCCTGTTATGAGCACGTGTCCTACACATGGCGCGCGCGCGCCATTCCCCAGCTCAGGCTCCGGTGGGTCTTCAGGCGCGGCCCCAATCAAAATCCGCATCGCTATGGGGGCCACGCGGATCCGGCTTGTGGGCACCCCGGGCCCGGACGGCAAGCCAGGTCCTCAAGGCGACAAGGGCGATCAAGGCGATCCGGGCATCACGATCCTGCCCACAGACACACCCATCAACGGAGGCTTTTTCTGATGGCCAATACCATTCAACTCAAACGCCGCGTATCAGGGGTCGCTGGTGCGCCTGCATCACTTAAATCTGGAGAGCTCGCCCATAATGAAGTCGATGACACGCTCTATGTCGGCAAAGGCGATGATGGCAGCGGGAATGCAACGTCGATTGTCCCTGTCGCGGGGAGTGGTGGCTTTCTGGCGCTGGTTGGCACCCAGACAGTTGGTGGGGCCAAGACCTTCTC
>Ga0228634_1000110_pt1 | contig 72825 bp, 80 predicted proteins | sample 42DmetaG_FD_190063 | JGI IMG/M metagenome (GOLD analysis project Ga0228634, IMG submission 190063) | Seawater microbial communities from Monterey Bay, California, United States - 42D | ecosystem: Environmental > Aquatic > Marine > Coastal | place: USA: California | collected 2016-09-27 | reverse complement strand
TATCTCTCACCGTCTTTTCTACTTTTTGTTTTGTCATCATCGCTTCCTCTTGGAGTTAACGATGAACTAAAACTGTCTCTTACGCAATTAGCCTATTTGGTCCACATAGTGTTGACGGGGTACAGCGGGTAATCAGGGTGTTAATGGTATGGATACCATTCATGATGCTGCCGATGGGTATATTGCTTATGGTGCTATTCGTGTTGATCAACGTGTACGCCATGCAACCCCTTGTGACGATCATATGACCAATTGGAAAGAATGGTTAGATGTACAAGAAGGTGCCAATTTTGGCGGCTTAGAAAGTTACGTTTGCAAGAAGAATGACGCTTATCGTTTTATTACCACCCCGCGAGACTTAGCCACTTATGTGCATTACGATGCACTTTATGAAGCCTATCTAAATGCTTGCCTGCTTCTGCTAGGATAAGGAACGCCTTTTGATCCTGATCTGCCTTTCCAACGCGCTGATTATATCGACCATCAACAAGCTTTCGCCCATTTCGGTGGGCCACATATTTTGTCATTGGTCACAGAAGTCGCAACACGTGCTTTAAAAGCGGTACGGTACCAAAAGTTTAATGTTCATCGTCGTATGCGTCCGGAAGTGTTAGCTGCTCGCTTATCAAAACATAAAGAATTGAAAGTTGATGAATTGGAGACAATGGTGTCAGCGCTCAAACCTATTCTTACCTTAGTTGATAAGAAAAACCCTAAGGACACATGCTTGAAACATGGGAATTTCTTATTGCCGATGGCATTTTGTGAAGGTTCGCCAATGCACCCTGCTTATGGTGCTGGTCATGCTACAGTGGCAGGTGCCTGCGTCACCATTTTGAAAGCCTTTTTTGATCATAAACATCCGCTAAATTTAGCGGGCAATGACACAACCGCTTTTGTCCCAACTCCAGATGGTTCAAAATTGGTGACGACACCTGTCACTAATGGTTCATTAACCGTTGAGGGTGAGCTGAATAAATTGGCCTCTAATATTGCTATTGGACGTGACTGGGCTGGTGTACATTACTTCACCGATTATATTGAATCTTTGCGTATGGGTGAAAAAATTGCCCTCGGTATTCTTGAAGAACAGAAACTCACTTATGGCGAAAATTTTTCTATGACGGTGCCATTATATGATGGCGGTACGATTAGAATTTAGTTAACCTTTAACCACACTATTAGCCACCTAAGTCTTGATGGCTGGGTGGCTAATGCTTTAAACCAACAGTTTAATCCAAGACCCGCTATAATTTTGCTCCTGACTCGTAGCTAACCCAACTCCATTATTTGTTGTGGTTTCGCAGCATTTCGTTACTTAGGAATACACTTGGATCTCACAAAAGACCCCATTCCACACTTACTTAAGAAAATCGCCGTTCCGGCTAGTGTTGGTATGTTTTTCAATACGATGTACTACATTGTCGATAATTATTATGCCGGCATGTTGTCATCAACGGCCCTAGCGGGACTTTCTCTGGCTGCACCAATTTATTTTATGGGTATTGCTGTTTCTATCGGTGTTGGCCAAGGTACGAATGCTTTAGTTGGCAATGCACGTGGTGAAGGAAGACATGATTTAGCTGAGGAAATTGCAGGTCAAGCGCTATCTTTTGCTTGGCTATCTGCCATTATTATCGGCTTAACTGTTTTATTCTTCGCTTCTGATCTTTTTCATCTTATGGGTGCTGAAGGGGCCTATTTAAATGACGCTTTAAAGTATTTATCCATCATCTTACCGACATTGGCTTTCTCAGCGCATGCAATGGCCGCCAATGGTATATTGAACTCCTTGGGTGATACCACTAGCTTTCGAAACAGCCTTATCGTGGCTTTTTTAGCTAATATCATATTAGATCCATTGCTTATGTTTGGCTTTGGCTGGGGTGTTTATGGTTTGGCTGCAGCCACGGCAATTACGCAATTAGGTAGTGCACTTTATTTGTCTTGGAAAGTAAAACAAAGCTCATTAGGCTATTGTCTACGTTGGCAACACATGGTGCCAAATTGGTCTCATTACCGTGCTTTATTTCAGCAATCTCTGCCTGCCAGTACCAATATGTTTCTTATTGCGCTGGGTTCGATTATCGTGACTTCTGCCGTTGCCCAATTTGGTGAAGGTGCGGTGGCTGGCTTAGGTATTGCACTTCGTATAGAACAATTAGTCTTGCTTCCCACCGTTGGAATTAATATTGCTGTGCTGTCCTTGGTCAGCGTTAATTATGGCGCTCGGCAGTTTGAGCGATTGGAAAAAGTCGCTCTCGACTCGATCAAGATTGGCACAGCAATGATGGTTTTCGGTGGTATTTTGGTGTTCATCTTTGCCAGACCTTTAATTTCACTGTTTACTGATGATCCTAATGTCATTGAAATTGGTGTTGGCTATCTGCGTGTTGAAGCCATTATCCTGCCGGCCTATGTACTGTCTTTCGTTTCTGGTGCGGTCTTACAAGGAATGAAGCAAGCAGCTGTGCCAATGTACTTTAATCTAGCTCGCCAATTAATCTTGCCGTCACTATTTATCGCTATTGCATTGGTCGTATTAGAGACCGATATCTTCGGTATTTGGTGGTCTATTGCCTTGGCCAGTTGGTTAACGGTTAGCCTACAATTTGTGCATATGCGCAGTAAAGTTAAACAAGAAGTTTTAATTTAGCCGTAGGTGATCCCAAAGAAAGTATTGAACTCTCGGCGCTGTTGCTGTGCTTGTTCTAAACTCATTAATTCGAATTTTATCTGCGTACCCGCTTGTCTTTGCGCTAATTGCGATAGGTCGAGTGTCATCACCGTGCCTATTTTGGGGTAACCGCCAATCGTTGGTCGATCTTTCAGCAAAATAATCGGCTGGCCATCTGTCGTGATTTCAACACTGCCATAAGTCACTCCTTCAGAAATCATTTTTTCTGGGACGTTTTGGATAGCTTGACCATGTAATCTGCATCCTGTTCTATCTGACGTCGCATTTAATAAATAGTGTTGATTTAATAAGGCCTCAATCTGCTGGTCAGTAAAGTCATCATACTGGTAGCCTGGTATCAGCCTTAATACCAATGGTTGGCTGTAATCGGGCTTAAAATAAGCCGGTATCTGCCGTATGGTCATTTTCTGTATCGCCAAAGGTAATGTCATCAATGTCTCATCCGCCTGTATCGCTTGACCAATCTGTTCTCGTAAATTGACTGATCTGGACCCAAAGATGGTTTGGCTCTGAATACCGCCCTTGACCGCTATCACAGCTCTTAAGCCAGCGCCTTGTTTGGCCGTTTGGCAGCGTAGCATTTCACCTTCTTTGATGACTGCTGTTTGCCATGTAGCAATGGGCCGTTCGTCAATAGTAAAATCCATGTCGGCACCGCATATCACCATTTCCATATCACCTAAAGCTTGCCACTCGATATTGCCTATCGTGAGCTCAACGGCTGCATCATTAAAATGATTACCTAATAGATAGTTTGCCCAATGAAAGGCTTGTTCATCTGCGACTCCAGACTGACTGAGGCCTTGCTCAGCATAACCCGCTCTTCCTGTATCTTGTATCGTTGCTAGAAAGCCGGGCTTAATAATACGAAAACTCATATTTCACCACCCAGTGCTAAAAATTCCGCTAATTGAATTGGGCGGAAACGCACCTTATCACCCACTTTGAATAGATTGATATTATCTGGATTGGCTAAAGATAAATCTAAGGGCGTCCGACCTATAATTCTCCAACCGCCTGAAGAGCTAATCGGGTAAACAGCAGTTTGATTATCGGCGATCCCAACACTACCTGCAGGTATCTTGACTCTTGGTGTTTCTAATCGCGGTGTTGCTAGTCTCGGTTCCACTGTTCCTAAATACGCGAAGACCGGACTGAACCCAACCGCATAAACAAGATAATCGCGCTCGGTATGTAACTTGATTAAGGTCTCTAAATTTAAACTTTTTTCGTGTAAGTATTCATCCAAGTCCAATCCAACATCTGCATCATATAAAACAGGAATTTCCAACAACGTATTCTGATTCATTTTAATCATCATCGTGTTATTTTCAATCAATGTTGTTATTTGTTTGCACAGCATGGCAGGGCTGATTTTATCTAAGCGGTAAGACAGCATAATGCTGGTATAGGACGGTACAATATCAATGATAACGCTGCCTAATTCTTGTTTTAATAAGGCGGTGAAAAACGTAATCTCTTCAACCTGCTGTTCTGCTATCTGGTTTCCTAAATAAATAATGATGGCATTTTCACCAGCCACTTTAATATCTAACACGCAGCTGTCACCTGAAGGCGCTGTAATGCTTTAATTGAAGGAGGATGATCTGAATGGAAACAAATGGTATCTATTTGGAAATCGTTTGAGGCTGATAGTTGGTAATACTGACTTTCAATCTCTTCTGGCGTTGCTAGTATTGCACCCTGCTCTGCCCTAGGCATTAGCTGAACACCTTCATAAGCTCTATCGGCAAACGCTTCGAATTGAAATTGCACATGCTTTTTTACTGCTAAAGCCATCATTTGTTTTGTATTCACGCCTGCTTGTACTATTAGTTTAAGATCTAGCCTCGTGGCTTTAATCACGTCACATATTACTTCGGCAATCCGCTCTTGCTGCATCATGTCATGATACAAAGCGCCATGCGGTTTAAGATAACTCATCATCACATTATGATTTTTGCAATGTTTATTTAAGTTCATAACTTGCATTAAAAGACTGTCAAATAGTTGGTCTGCTGACATTTCCATGCTGCGTCTGCCAAAGTGCTGTTTATCTGGGTAACTAGGGTGAGCACCAATGCTAACCTGATGCTGTTTTGCGAGCATAATTGTCTCCGCCATACTGACATCATCACCAACATGTCCTCCACAAGCGATGCTTGCTTGGTTAATCCATGGCATGATTTGACCATCAGGGCTAGGGGTTAAACATTCGCCTAGGTCACAATTAATTAACTTTCTCGACTTTTCCATATAAATTCTTGTTATAAATGTGATTTAGTCTAAAAAACGACTTTGTTCACTGTTCTAATATGTCGTCCAACGTGATGTTGAATCGTTTTTGACATGTGTTTAATGAAGACAGATTACCATTTGTCTAATTTGTGATGATAATCACAGCGTTAAATCACTTTCTTAAATTATTCTAGCATTGTGCCGATACCTAATTATCTTTAGATAACTGTGTCGGTTTAACTTTTTAATATTGAGACGAACATTAGACACGCCATGCGTAGAAAAATAATAAATATTCTTGTTCCATCATTGCTGCTATTGCTGGCACTGGCTTGGACTGTATTTGGCAGTAATATATTAAATGATGGCTATGGGCTTAAAAGAGACAAAGTGATTACGCCCCCTGTCATTGCTAGTACAGTTGAAGGTGTTTCTTCCATTGAAGATCTAAAAGGTTATACCACTTACCTCACTTTTGGCTTTAGCCATTGTGAAGGCAGTTGCCCTTTTACACTTTCTCAGTTTATTAAGCTCAAATCTGTTCTGCCAGAAGATACGCGCTTAATTTTTGTTTCTGTTGATAATGAGCGTGACAATATCGAACATTTAAAAAATTACCTCGCCAATATTAACCCTAACATTATTGGCTGGCGTATAGATGGCAAGGCACTGCAACCTTTTGCTGAACAATTTAATACACATATTCGCGTCAAAGCGGGTGATGAACCCGAACACGGTTCAGCTATCCAATTAATTGATAAAAATGGTCGATGGGTAAAAACCTACCCTTATTTAAATTTAAATGAAAAAGCGGTACTGAAAGATTATTTAGATTTGCAAGAAATGACACAAACACTTTAATTATTACAAAGTCATGGATGACCAAACCCTTGGAGAGACAATAAAATGAATAAGATTGAACAAACCGTAGCCGAGAAGTTAAGACTCGATTACGAACGCTCAGATCTCTATATCTTATATATCCTATTAGCACATCTGCCATTTGCTTGGTTTATCGTGCCTATGGGTTATGGTACGCATCTATTAGGCGGTATCCCTGCCTTACTCGTTGCCGGTGCTGCCTTTTTCACTTATACGACTATGAAAGGGACTTTGGCCTCACGTATTATTTTGTCTCTGTGTTTGATGGCTTTTGCCACCATTTTCGTTACACAACAGCTTGGGCGAATAGAAATGCATTTCCATGTATTTGTCGTCTTTGCCTTGATGTTGATTTATCGTGACTGGCGTCCATTGGTTGCTGCAACGGGTTTGATTGGTGTTCATCATTTCATCTTTATGTACTTCCAATTAACTGGCGTAGAATTTATGGGCGTACCTTTACAGTTGTTCGCTGAAAACTGTAACTGGGTAACCTTTATTATTCACTTCGCCTTTGCTGGTATCGAAGTTGCTGCTTTAATGTTCTTTGGCGCTAATATGCAAGAACAGTTCTTAATGAGTGCACGCTTTAATGCGAACGTCGCTTCCGCTGTTGAAACTAAGAACTTTGATGTTCAGCTCGATACAGCGACTATTCGCCGTCAAGAAGATAAGCAAGATGCAGAAAACATCAATGCGTTCTTCCGCCTTGTTAATGATTTAGTTGTCGGTGTTCAAACGGCAAGTGAAACCATTAGCGGTAAAGCGTCTAAAGTACTCGATACCTTAAAAGATAGGACTGATGGCGTTAATGAACAGCATGCTGCTATTGGCATGGTTGCAACAGCGATGCATGAAATGACAGCAACGGTTCAAGTAGTTGCTCAAAATACTATTCAGGCGGCTGAAGCAGCAGATACAGCTAATAAAGAAGCGGCAAATGGTAGTGCGATTGTTTCCCAAGCCATTGAGAGTAATAAATCAATGTCTAGCCGTATTAATAATGCATCAAGTGTTATCAATAAACTGGATGCTGATAGCCAAGAAGTGGGTCAGGTGCTTGAAGTTATCACCGGTATCGCTGAACAAACTAACTTGCTAGCACTTAATGCCGCCATTGAAGCAGCACGTGCAGGTGAGCAAGGTCGTGGTTTCGCGGTCGTAGCTGATGAAGTGCGTACGCTGGCACAACGTACTCAACAATCAACAGAGCAAATTCGTAGCATTGTTGAACGTTTACAAAGCCAAGTACAAGAAGCGGTGACAGCCATTAATGAAAGTAATCAGCAGACTGAAGAAAGTGTTCAACATGCTGCCGAAGCAGGTGATGCATTAAACCGCATCTTGAACTCTGCTTCTGCCATTAACGATATGAGTACTCAAATTGCTTCCGCGACCGAGCAACAATATGTTGTAACTGATGAAATTGGTAAGAATATTACTAATATCTCAACGGTTGCAGATAGTACAACTGAAACGGTTAATCAAGCACTCAGTGCCGCTGATGAAATCAATAATGCCATTGATAACCTACGTTCGTTAATGGCTCAGTTTAGACCTAGAACGGCTTAAACTACTCCCCCAGACTGAACTTCTTTTGGAGTGGCGTTAACGCGCCATTCCAGAAGAAAATCAGTTACCATAAGCATTCCTGATTTTATTTTGGTTTTGCATTATGGCTTCAATCAAAAAAACTGATGCGCAGTGGCGCGAACAACTCTCTAACGAACAGTATCGCGTTACCCGTCAAGCAGGCACCGAACCTCCCTTCTCCGGCATTTATGTCGACCATCATGAAACCGGCACTTATCGCTGTATTTGTTGCCAACATGCTTTATTTTCATCTGATTCAAAATTCGATTCTGGCTGCGGCTGGCCAAGCTTTTCAGATCAACTCATTGCCAATAGTATCACCGAAGTTTTTGACGATAGTCATGGCATGCGCCGTGTTGAAGTTCGTTGCCCTGAATGTGATGCACATTTAGGCCATGTCTTTAATGATGGGCCAGCACCAACTGGCTTACGTTACTGTATAAATTCCGTTTCAATTGACTTTGACAAAGAGGCCTAATGGCCAGTTCAAAAAGCACCTGGTTTGTCTATATTGTTGAAGCCGAGAATGGCCATTTTTATACCGGTATTACGACCGATTTAACACGCCGCTTTTCAGAACACCAATCGAAAAGGACCGGTGCACAATTCTTTAATACCAGTCCAGCAAAGCAAATGGTGTTTACCGAATCACATCCAGATCGTAGCAGTGCTTCCAAACGAGAAGCCGCAATTAAGAAACTATCACGACAAGCAAAAATAAGCCTTATCGCACAACAGTAAGACCATGTATAATGGCGCGTTTTTCTATACTGCCTTAGGAACCTCACCTTGTTAACAACTGCTAATATCACCATGCAATTTGGTGCTAAGCCCTTATTTGAAAATGTTTCAGTTAAGTTTGGCGAGGGTAATCGTTATGGCCTTATCGGAGCGAATGGTTGCGGTAAGTCGACATTTATGAAGATCCTGTCAGGCCAATTAGAACCTACTTCTGGCAACGTCAGTCTAGATGTTAATGAAACCTTTGCCGTGCTTAAACAAGATCAATTCGCTTACGAAGATCAGCGTGTTATTGATGTCGTTATTATGGGCGACCCTGAATTATGGGAAGTTCATCACGAGCGTGATCGTATTTATAACTTACCTGAAATGTCTGAAGAAGACGGTCTTAAAGTCGCCGAGCTTGAAGGACAATATGCTGAAATGGATGGTTATACGGCTGAATCTCGTGCCGGAGAATTGTTATTAGGCGTCGGTATTCCGACCGAACAACATTATGGACCAATGAGTGAAATCGCACCCGGCTGGAAACTGCGTATTTTATTGACTCAAGTGTTGTTTGCAGAGCCCGATATTTTACTGCTCGATGAGCCCACGAACCACTTGGATATCAATACTATTCGGTGGTTAGAAGATATTATCAATCAACGAAATGGCACCATGGTTATCATCTCGCATGACCGCCACTTTCTAAATAGTGTTTGTACACATATGGCAGATATGGACTTTGGTGAGCTGCGTGTTTATCCCGGCAATTATGATGAATACATGCTGGCCTCCACCCAAGCCCGAGCTCGACAAATCGCTGATAACGCGAAAAAGAAAGCACAAATTACGGAGCTGCAAGACTTTGTACGCCGCTTTTCTGCTAATGCTTCAAAAGCCAAACAAGCGACTTCTCGTGCGAAACAAATTGATAAAATTCAATTAGATGATATTAAACCCTCAAGTCGTGTCAATCCTTTCATTCGTTTTGAACAAGAAAAGAAATTGTTCAGGAATGCGCTTGAAGTAACGGACCTCAGTCAAGGTTACGACGATGATCCCGCTCTATTTGAAAACTTTAAATTTATGACTGAAGTCGGTGAGCGAATTGCGATTATCGGGCCAAACGGGATAGGTAAATCCACTTTATCAAAAACGTTAGCCAATGAAATGCCGCCAAAAACAGGCAAAGTAAAATGGTCTGAAAACGCCAATATTGGCTATTACGCACAAGATCACGAACATTTTTTTGAAAATGATTTAAGCCTATTTGAATGGATGCAGCAATGGGGTAAGCCTTCTGACGATGAGCAGGTTATCCGTGGCACATTAGGACGCCTATTATTTTCTGGCGCTATGATTGATAAAAAAGCCCGCGTTCTCTCTGGTGGTGAAAAGGGCAGAATGATGTTTGGTAAGTTATTATTACAAAAGCCCAATATTCTGATTATGGATGAGCCGACTAACCACATGGATATGGAATCTATCGAGTCCTTAAATATGGCCTTAGAACAATATGATGGCACCCTATTCTTTGTCAGTCATGATCGCGAATTTGTCTCTTCACTCGCCACCCGAATTTTTGATATGACCGAAACAGGCATTGTTGATTTTAGAGGTAATTATGAAGAATACCTCGCTAGTCAAGGCATCAGTTAGGGTAGTGTATTCAGTTGTCTCAATACCTTCCCTTTTTCTAGGTATTGAGGCTTTATTACATTTTCATTACATGCTACTTTAGGCGCTATCTTTATTGAAGAAGGTAGTTTGAAACATGCCTAACCAACGTCGGCGTCCCTATTTCATTATCTTTTTTGGCCTACTCGCCTTTGTTCTTTCTTCTTTATCCTCTACTAGCTTTGCTGCCTCATCCACTGAAATTAATATCGGTGTTAATGAAACACTGAAACAGTTCCGCCAAGATGTACCTGGCGGTGACCAATTTTTAAAACGTGCTAAAGGTGTTCTAGTCTTCCCAAAAGTCTTGAAAGCCGGTTTTTTTATCGGCGGCGAATATGGTGAAGGTGCACTGATCATCAACAATAGAACACGCGCTTATTACAACACGGCTTCGGCCTCAATTGGTTTGCAAGCAGGTGCGCAATCGAAGTCTATTGTATTGGTCTTCTTAACTGAAGACGCCTTAACTAAATTCCAGCAATATGAAGGCTGGAAAGTCGGTGTTGATGGTTCTGTCGCCTTTGTCGAATGGGGTGCAGCTGAAGATATTAATACAATTAATATTCATGACCCTATCGTCGGCTTTGTTTTTAGTAATAAAGGATTAATGGTTAATTTAACACTCGAAGGCTCAAAATTTACCCGGATCACGAAATAAACGCGTTCGCTGTAATAACGTGACAGCCTAAAAACCTCCATTATTTAACCCAAATCATATTACTTCGAGCACAAATGGGTATGGTTAATATTTAACAGTCTGATTTAACTATATTTTATAGTCATAATCGCGTATACTCTGCCGATTGATTCCCCCTCTATCAGTTTTATTCTTTTAAAGCTGACTTTCACAGGTTTAACAATGTCAACAGAACAAGTACCATCGACGCCCTTATTTTCAGAATTAGGGCTAGCAGCACCGATCCTCAAAGCTGTACAAGAAGCCGGTTATGAAACCCCTTCACCTATTCAAGCGCAAAGTATTGCACCTTTATTAGCAGGCCGTGATTTATTAGGTCAAGCACAAACCGGCACAGGTAAAACTGCTGCTTTTTCTTTACCCCTGCTTAGCCTAATAAATGTCAAAGCAAAATCACCTCAAATGTTAGTACTAGCACCGACACGTGAGTTAGCGATTCAAGTCTCCGAAGCTATTCAAACCTATGCCCGTTATCTTAAAGGCTTACATGTGTTGCCTATTTATGGTGGTCAAAGCATGGGCATTCAATTACGACAGTTACAACGTAATCCTCATGTTATTGTCGGTACACCCGGTCGTGTCTTGGACCATATTCGCCGTGGCACATTAAAATTAGGTGAGTTGCAATCATTAGTATTGGATGAAGCTGATGAAATGTTGCGTATGGGCTTTATTGACGATGTAGAAACTATTCTCAAAGAAACGCCTGAACAACGCCAGGTTGCTTTGTTTTCGGCCACCATGCCTGGGCCTATTCATCGTGTCGCTCAACGCTACCTTAAAGATCCTGTCGAAATTCGTATTAAATCTAAAACATCGACCGTCGATACTATTAATCAACGTTATTGGCAGGTAACGGGCACTCACAAACTGGACGCACTAACACGTATTTTAGAAGTCGAAGATTTTGATGGCATGATCATCTTTGTTCGTACTAAAAATGCGACCGTTGAATTAGCAGAAAAGCTTGAAGCGCGTGGCTATTCCAGTTCACCTTTAAATGGTGATATGAATCAGGCCTTACGAGAAAAAACTGTCGAGCGTATGAAAAAAGGCAAACTCGATATTTTGATTGCCACGGATGTTGCAGCGCGTGGCTTAGATATTGATCGTATGAGTCATGTGGTGAATTACGATGTTCCCTATGATACGGAATCTTATGTACATCGTATCGGCCGCACAGGTCGCGCTGGCCGTAAAGGTGAGGCTATTTTATTTATTTCTCCACGTGAGAAACGCATGTTGTTTGCGATCGAAAAAGCGACGAAACAGACTATTACAAAAATGCAGTTACCTAGTTCAGAAGATATTGCTGATCGCCGTGTAATGCAGTTTAACCAGCAACTCAGTGAAACCATTGAGTCGCAAGATTTGGCTTTCTTCCAAAATGTGATTAATGATTATCAGCAAGAGCATGACGCAGACCCAATGGAAGTCGCTGCCGCTTTAGCTTATTTGGTTCAGAAAAGCCGCCCTCTTAAACCTGTCAAACATGTTGAATCACGTCCAGCTCGACGTGATCGTGATGACAGCAACCGCAATGATAGAAACCCTCGACGTGAAGGTAAATCACCGCGCCGTGGTGCGGGCTCTACAATCCGTGAAGCAGAAGCTGGTATGCAGACCTATCGCGTTGAAGTCGGTCGCGAACATGGTGTTGAGGTGAAAAACCTTGTTGGTGCGATTGCGAATGAAGCAGGCATTGATAGTAAAGATATTGGCCGTATCAGCCTACAAGACAATTTCAGTACCGTAGATTTACCGCAAGGTATGCCAAAAGACTTATTTCAACAGCTCCGTAAAGTCTGGGTCTGTAATAAACAGTTAGAAATAAGTTTAATGAATTTTAATACCTCTGAGTCATCAGAACAAAACGGTAATAATGAGCCCCTTCGTAAATCAAAGCGGTCAGGAAAACCCCGCACACGACCTCGTGATAAAGCTAGGCGCCCTAGCCAACGTCGTCAAGCTAAAAAAGACTAGCCATAAAAAAAGCCCCTCTTAAAGGGGCTTTTTTTATAATACATTTCGTTTTATAGACCTGTATCGTTTAAAACAATATTGACAACAGTCCAAACAGAAAGCACAAACAAAATCGTCAAAATAATTGCAGCATAAAGATAAGGCTTAAATCCGGCTTTCTCTAGATAAACACGATCACGGTCATAATTTGTTTTATTTGAAACGCCAAAAAAAGAGCACAGTACGCTCCATACAATCTGCGACAACGTTGGGTCTTTTTGTTCTGTTACTTCTTTTTGTTCAGTCATTTTCTCTTTTTTCTCGCTTAAATAGTTTATCCAGACTACCGGAAAATCCTAGCATCGACAACAAATTCTACTTCTATTTTACTTTATTACGCGCTTGAAAAAATGAACAACAATACTTGGCTTAAAAAAGCCTCGCAAAATAATAAAATGAGTAATTCAAAACCTGAGCAAACTGACTTTCACTAGTATTTCAGACAATATCTCAGTGGCACTAGTTGCATAAAATAAGTTCAATAAGAAAAATGAACTACTTAATATTCTTTTTGGATGATTTAGTCTGCTATAAAAGCTGATAAAATGGATCTTAAATACATGAATAGCGTAGGTTGCCATGCAATTAACTAAACACACAGATTATGCCTTTCGAGTCTTGATCTTCTTAGCAATGAAAAGTGATGAAGATCTGGCTACTATTAAGGAGATATCAGAATTCTTCGATATTTCACGCAGTCATATGATGAAAATCGTACAAAAATTAGCCAACGCTGGCATTGTGCTTTCTATTAGGGGAAAACAAGGCGGTATCAAACTGGGTAAACCCACCAAAGATATTAATCTACGTGATGTTGTTGAGCTAATGGAAGCGACATTGAAGCCCGTCGACTGTACCAGCCAACCATGTCGATTAAACCCTGGTTGCACATTGAAGAGTATTTTATTTACTGGACAAAAACAGTATATGGAGCATATTGGTCAATATACTGTTGCTGACCTCATATAAAAAAGCCTCCAATTAAGGAGGCTTTTCAAAACATAGAAAAAATTTTACGCTTTACTGCTAATGACAGTACTTATATAACACCGAGGAGATGAAATAATCACTGTCTACTATGAGACACTACCCGCCATAAAAAATTCCAATTCCTCAGAATTTTTTACATTACGATGAACTATCCGCCTCATTTTTCTTCTAAACCTTGATTAAATAATAAGACGCTCTAAACTAGTCAAAAAATTTAGGATTAAACATGAAAAAAGGTTTCACATTAGTCATCCTGTCGATGATCCTCTTTCCGGCTGCTTTATGGGGACTCGCCTGGTATTTCTCTGCGGCTCACATTGCACAGGAATTTTGTCAGGGTGAGTTTTCGTTGTTTCATGAGCACATCCGTTGCCAAAAGCCTCATCTAGCCTTACTGATTTCAGTTGTTTCTGCTTTTATCAGCTTTTTTATCTTGGGTCAGGGCGCTAAGCGTATTCGTGAATCTAATGCTAAATAGTTTTAGTATAAAAGAACCCCGATAGCTGACATCGCCACTACCAAGGCAATAACCGGTAGTTTCATTATTCTCAACGCTAAAAAACCCAACGCGACAAATATCAAGTCCACTGGTTGAGTCACAGCACTAATCAGTACAGGATTATACAGCGCTGAGACCAGCAGCCCCACCACTGCCGCATTAATCGCTGCTGCCCCACCAGCTACTTGCGGGTTTTGTGTGAGTGACTCCCAAGCATCTTGCAAACCATAGACTAATAAAAAGCCTGGTAGAAAAATGCCGATGGTTGCGAGCAATGCCCCCATTAAAGGTTCTGCTGGCCATAATGATGCCCCTAAGTATGTTGCTAATGTGAACATGGGGCCCGGTACAGCTTGTGCAGCTGCATAGCCCGTCAGAAACTGATCATTGCTAATTTGTTCTCCCACGGTCTGTTGTAATAATGGTAACACCACATGACCGCCACCAAATACCAAGCTACCTGCATGATAAAAACTAGCAAAAAGCTCTGCTCCGATAAAGGGGAGCCCTAGAAACAACAAACTGAAAATAATTAATGGAAACCGCTTTATTCTTAACACCGTCAATGCCGTTTGCTGTATTTCTGATGATGCAGATAAGAATACACCTGCGAGTGCAGCCAAAACTAACACCGCCATTTGGGTCCATAAACCCGGGAAAACAAGCAAACAAAGCGTTGATATCACCATCAAAGCAATGGATAGTTTATCCTTGCAAAAGGACTTAAACATGCTCAGACTTGCATCAGCAACCACGATGACCGCCAGTAGCTTCAACCCCTGTATGACGCCATTTACCACATCGCTATCACGGGCATCCAACGCAAATGTCGCAAGTAAATAGAGTAAAAAAAATGAGGGCAGTGTAAATCCTATAAAGGCTGCCAGCCCCCCTGCCAAACCCGCTTGCCTTAAACCTATGGCAAACCCAACTTGGCTAGACCCCGGACCAGGTAAAAACTGGCTCAGTGCGACTAACTTTCCGTACGCTTGTTGGTCGAGCCAATTCAGTTTTTGAACAAATGTGGTCTGAAAATAGCCAATGTGAGCAGCAGGGCCACCAAAACTGATACAGCCTAGGGCTAAAAATCGATAGAAAACTTCAAAAACACGTATCATGCTTTGGCTAGAATTTGGTCAATAAAGATTCATCAATATACGTTAAACTTTCGATAAAAGTAATGGTATCGCTTTACTTAGGTTTTTATTTAATGGCAGATGGCCGCTTTGGCTTTGATATTCGTTAAACTATATACATTCACTATTTCTCTCGGTAAGCCAAATGACTTTAAATATTACTGATCCTGCCATCATGTTTCCTGGTATTTCTCTGCTGTTCCTCGCTTATACCAATCGTTATTTAGCCCTAGCCAGTGTCATCCGAACACTAAACAAGGATCTCAAGAAACAAGATCAGAAGAATAAAATCGAACAAATCGAGAACTTGCACTTACGCGTCAATCTGATCAAATACATGCAGGCTTTCGGGGTACTTTCCTTTTTGTTTTGTGTTTTCGCCATGCTCTCACTGTTTTGGCAACAGCAGAAATTAGGGGAAATTTGCTTTATTTTGAGCCTTGGTGCCATTGTCATTTCGCTGCTGATTTCTATGGTTGAAATCCTCAAGTCTGGACAATCACTTCAGATAGAAATAGACAGAACAAAACCCCGCGAAGCATGGGATAAATAGTTGTCTATTATTCTAATGTTACTGGCGTGACGAATCCTTTGGGTTTAATCGCCAGTATCGAGCAAGTCAGTTGATCTAGCAAACTCTCCGCTGTATTACCAATAATCAATCCTGGGATACCCACTCTGCCTACCGTACCCATCACAATACAATCCGCTTGCAATTCCTTAGCTAATTCCGGAATATTTTTCCTGGCAGGCCCTTTTGGACTGTGTAGCTCTGGCTTAATGTAATTCATTGCTTCTTGCCCCAACTCAATATTGAGTTGCTCAAGCTGTGCATTTAATAAATCAGCATGATGTTGGCGCGCTTTCTCTACATAGGTGTCGACTTCACTTTGAGGACGTTGAATAAAAGGTGCAAAACGAATCGCACTTTCGGCCGTTGCTTCCCAAGCACTCACTATACTAAGCTCAGCAAATTCAGAAACTGCCAGCGAGCCTGCTAATGTCATGACCGATTCATTTAACGCTTGGCGTGTTTTTAATATCTCTGGTGCATGATTATCATCCACATCAACTGCTGCTAAGATACGATGGTAAGTTTCTCCTTTTTGTAATCTGGTCATCCAGACAGGACATGGACACTTACGCAATAACTGTTTATCTTCACCAGAAAAAGCGTGGCCTGAGCCATTTGTTGCATCTGGGCATTTGATAACAAGATCATGATCATCGCGTAGTATTTTACGAATAACTTCGATGGAGGCCCTTCCCGTTGAAACTTCAACATCAATTTTAACGCGTTGGCGGTAACTCTCTGTTAATTTTTCTAGCGTTTGTTGTTGTGTTTGCAAAGCCAAAGCTTCTAGCTCATTTGCCATCGTATAATCTTCTAATAAACCATTGTAGTTAACTATTGATGGAATGACTGACATCACCGTCAATGTAGCTTGATTAATTTCAGCAAGATGGGTTGTCTGATCTATTACTGCACTATTATCTTTTCCTGGTTCTATTACACAGAGTATCTTTTTGAACCTTTTCATCACCAATTGACTCCTTTACACAGCGTTATAACTACACTATCGAAATTTTTCGATACTATGTCAAGGGGCCTAGATAATTAGTATTACTAAAATTTATTCTTGTGATATAACACTACTCAAATTCGATATGTGTCTCGAGTATTTTCGCTTTAGTTATCGTGCCTGAGGTTAAATACATCGATGGACTCACAACTGTATTGCCATTGGGGTATTTTGCTAATAACGTCATTTCTGCTTTGGCATTGACACTGAATTTTATTCGTTGCCCGGGCGGAATATTACCAAACGGTTGACCTTTGCCATCCCAGCCCACTGTCAATATAACTGGTGAACTCGATTCATTCACCACTGTGAACTTTGGATTGGCGATATAATCTCCGCCAAAACCGGCCATAAACAGTACGATAATTACGACTATTGCTGACACGCCGACAAGAATTTTACTGGCCATAATTGTTCTATTTGCTGATACCTAGGTCACTGTGCTGTTCATGTTACCGCTTGATAACTATTTATCAAGTACAGTGCAATAATATCTTTATTGACCATCTGATCTAGATTGACTATATTCACAATTTGTTGTCCGACTATATCTTAATCGGCTTCAAAACATAATTAGCTATTACTTTAGGGAGAGATTTAATGAGCGAAGCAAGTTTATATGAGCGTCTTGGTGGGGGCGACAAAATCAGGGAAATCGTTTCTGATATCTGGGCTAACCACACTAGCAACCCACTCATTCAGAACCGTTATGCAAAAAGTGACGGAGAGCATGTACAACAAGTTGTGTGGGAGTTTTTCTGTGCAGGTACAGGCGGGCCCCAAGCCTATTCAGGTGATGATATGTTGACTGCACATACCGGTATGAATATCAGTGATGAAGAATTTAATGCCGTTACTGATGATGTCCTAAAAGCATTAGATAAAAATAATGTCGGTAAGCAAGAAAGAGACGAAGTTCTTGTCATTCTTTATTCAATGAAAGGCGAGATTGCACACGTCTAGTACGACTCAATAGTTGAACTAAAAAGCCCAACCTCTCCTAAGAAGTTGGGCTTTTTTTAGAAATTAAACCAGTAATAAATCTAACGCCCGGGCTCAGGGGCGGGAACGAGCGCAGCTTTTTTGACGTCCCTTGGAGCCCATTGTTAGGCTTTTTCTTCTGCATTGTATGCTTCTCTTTTTGCTTGCACTGCTTCTATTAATGAAATTTGCTCCATAGCCACTTGATTTCCTTTTTGAGCTTCTACTCCCATATACAACCAAGGGTTTAACTTCAGAATGAGGCCACCTGTTATAAAGAAATAAGCAATGGACAAACCGCCAAACCAATAAAGGCCATTCCATAGACAAAGGCCACCCCATACAAAACCTGCCAAGCGTAGGCCATTTAATAAGGCAGAATATGCTTGCGCACCACCCGGAAACCAGAAATGAAGATGATAGCGTTGATAAACCTCAACTTCTTGAGGAAAAAGATGTTGGCAAAGTGGGGCATCTTTTGCTGGCTTTGTAAAAATATTAGACAGCATAATTAATAGCCAAAGAATATACGCCAGCGCGACAAAAGTAATTGATGATGCCTCAAGGGAAACAAAACCAACTAGGCCAGATGCCACAATAACAATAAGTGCAACAATATTTCCGAGCATTGTTCCCATTTATATAGCCCCTTTATGCCTTGCCACTAAAGCGACCATTTTTAAATAACCGCTTGAAAATAGCAGAAAATAAAAGCCCCATTTGAACATGCTGACATATGCCATTGCCTGTATTTGCATGAAGCTTATGCCCAAGCTCCATAACTTTTTCGGTAGGTATTGGTAGCTGACATTTTTTACACGCTGGGGCACAAGAAGAGCAAATAGGATAGCTGCCCCGGACCCTCCCCCTTGAAGAAGACATGGGACAAATGATTCTGGTAATTTATCTCCTTCATTGAAGGATGCCTCCAGCATATGAAAGGCTAAAGGGGAATTTGATTTCCCGTATATTGCACAAGCACAATCTTTTTCAATCCGGTATTTGTAGGAGTCAAGTAGGCCATGCCTCAATTGATCTCTAAAATCGCTCATTCAGTGCCTCCTTGAAGCCTAACGCTTTGCTCACCGGTTTGGTGAAGTTGGCGGCTTTTTTGCGCAAGCGAAAAAGGTGACAGCTTTACCAAATCCGCGTGCAGCAACTTGTTATGCTTTTTAGGTTTAACCGAGGCTAGATCGGCTTTTCTTCTCTGATAAGCATGTCCATGAATTTTTCAAATCGCCTTTGTCTAGTTTCGGGTTTCTTTGCACTTGTTAAGCCGTAAGCGATAACATAACGACTCGATTTATTAAGTGTTTCAAAAAACAGTTTTACTTTCGGCTGATTTTCCAATGCAGCTAAGAAATCTGCGGGCACTTCCATTTCACTTACCACATAAGCATTTTCCCAACGACCGTCAGCTTTCGCTGTATGAACATGTACAAGCCCAGCTTCCTTCATTCGGTCTTCGCTTATCAAACGTTCAACATGATCTGTGTTCCTTTTCGACCAGTTACTTCGTGCTCTTCTGGGAGTTATGCGCTGAAGATAGGCTTGATCATCAATTGACGTTTTCACACCGTCAATCCAACCCCAGCACAAAATCTCTATCACTACATCATTCCAAGTAACACTTTGAATTCCACTTTTTTTCTTGAATATCTTTACCCACAACTCACTTTCAGTTGCGTGATTAACCTTGAGCCACTCGCTGAGATCTTTCGATGTTGCAAATGTCATGGTTCTCAATAGATCTGGTTCAGGCATCTAATTAGATTCTCTTTGGCATAATGCCCAAAGGGCGGTGCTTCCTTGCTTGTTAAGCTTTTATACCGAAAAAACAATTTTATTATGATCTAAATCTCTCGCATATGCAGAAAATTTAGGTCCTCGTTGGCCGGGTTCACCCTCAGAAGTGCCGCCTAATTCTATAGCCTTACTATGAAGCCTTTTACTTCTTCAATAGAGCCAACATTTAAACCAATCATTGTTCCATTCCCATTGCTAGCAGGCTCGCCATTAAATGGTTTTGCAATAGCAAATGTAAAATCTTCACACTGCCAGAACGTCATTCTTTCAGTTGATAAAACTTTATTAAGTTCTGTTTGTTCGAACAGTGAGTCATAGAATTTAATCGATTCTTCCATGTCATTTGTTCCAAGAACACAATAGTCTAATTTCATTATTTATTATCTCAAGTGATGGTTGAATTTGATGAAGCATAACAGTGTCTTTTATGAAGCCGATGGCTTCATAACAAGTATTAAAGATGCCGCTTCATAATTCTGTTTTTTCATCGTCAAAATCCTTTTAAGTCATTGTTATAAAATAATTTGTTATTTATCTATTTTGCGTAATAAAGCCATATTTATAAAATTTCTATGGCAAATAGAGCCTATTTATTGTTATCGTTATAAATCACTGTTTCAAGGAAGAGGCGGCAACGATGACAAAATCTCCATTTCTCAGTTCTATCGAATCCTTCATGTTGACTCGACGTTATAGTCGACGAACCGTTAAGACTTATTTATATTGGATTAAATATTTCATAATTTTCCATAATAAGCAACATCCCAAAGACCTTGGTGATAACCATATCGAACAGTTTCTCACTTTTTTAGCCGTTGAACGTAAAGTCGCTGCTGCAACACAAAGAATTGCACTCAATGCTATCGTTTTCTTGAAGACTAAGTTTTTAGAGCAAGAGGTCGGTTATGTGGGGGCCTTTAAAAAGGCTAGAGCAAAAAAGAAATTGCCGGTTGTATTAACAAGCAATGAGGTCATGTCGTTAATAGACCAAACCTCAGGCATAAATAAGCTGATGGTTTCTTTATTGTATGGTTCTGGCCTTAGGCGTATGGAACTATTACGCTTAAGAGTAAAAGATATCGAATCTGATTTAGGCCAACTTCATATTTGGGACGGTAAAGGGAGTAAAAATAGAATAGTGACATTGGCCAAAGAACTGCAAAACCCCTTAAAATTACAAATAAACCGTGTAGATACCTTATTAAAATCAGATCTATTGAATAAACACTATGATGGTGTTTGGATGCCTGATGGCTTAGCTAGAAAGTCTCCAAGCTTTCGTTTTGGTCTAAGTTGGCAATACCTTTTCCCAGCTTCTAAATTATCAGCTGCTCCTGATTCAGGTGTTATTCGGCGACACCATTTTCACGAAACAGCTATTAATAAAATAATCAAACAAGCCTCAACAAAAGCAGGCATTTTGAAACAGGTAACCAGTCATACTTTACGTCATTCATTTGCAACACATTTACTGCAATCAGGTGCAGACATTCGTACGGTACAGCAACAACTTGGACATGCTGATGTAAAAACGACTGAGATATATACTCATGTGCTTAAACAGGGTGCACAAGGTGTCATTAGCCCACTCGATCGTTTAATACCTTAAGTATTTTGGAGACAAAAAGCTTTTTTCTTATTGGCTTCTTTCAAGAACGCTTTATCTTATAAGGCCAGCATGTAAAATAAGCCTATGCTTAATATCATCTGGATCTTCTTTTTTACTGCCGCCTTTGTGGTGGCGTTAATTAAGCTATTCGTATTTGGTGATACACAAATATTTTCTCAGCTAATGACGGCCATGTTTAGCTTATCTAAAACAGCCTTTGAGATTGCCCTTGGCCTAACTGGTGTACTGGCCTTATGGCTGGGCATTATGAAGATTGGCGAACGCAGTGGTTTTATCCGTGTACTGACGATGTGGCTAAGCCCTTTGTTTGTTCGTTTAATGCCAGAAGTACCTAAGAACCATCCCGCCTTAGGAGCAATGGTGATGAATATGTCAGCCAATGCCTTAGGCTTAGATAATGCTGCTACGCCTTTGGGAATTAAGGCAATGCAGGAGTTACAGAAACTCAACCCGTTTAAAGATACGGCCAGTAATGCACAGATTTTATTTTTAGTGATTAATACTTCCGCGGTCACTTTATTCCCTGTAACCATTTTTACTTATCGCGCCCAAATGGGCGCTGCCAACCCAACTGATGTGTTTATTCCCATTTTGATTGCAACTTATGCTTCGACCTTAATTGGTTTATTAACGGTGGCTGCAGTTCAGAAAATCAATTTATTCGATAAAGTCATCTTGGCTTATTTAGGTGGGTTTTCCGCTCTGGTGTTTGGATTATTAAGTTATTTTGCAAGTCTTTCTCAAGCTGTGATGCTGGAACAGTCAGCATTAATCAGTAATGTGGTGTTATTTTCATTAGTAATGCTGTTTATTTCAGGTGCCATTATTCAAAGAGTGAATGCCTATGAGGCCTTTATCGAAGGGGCGAAAGAAGGTTTTGAAACGGCGATTACAATCATCCCCTATTTAGTGGCTATGTTGGTGGCCATTGGTGTATTTCGGGCCAGTGGTGCATTAGATTTAATGGCTGATGGTTTACGTGGCGTTATCTTGTCCTTTGGCTTAGATGATCGCTTTATTGACGCCTTACCGACAGCACTAATGAAACCGTTTAGTGGCAGCGGTGCTCGAGCGATGATGATCGATACTATGCAAGTCCATGGTGCTGATTCTTTTGCTGGCCGCTTATCTTCTATTGTACAAGGCAGTACCGAAACGACGTTTTATGTCTTAGCGGTGTATTTCGGCTCGGTCGGCATTAAGAAAATTCGTCATGCTGCAGCCTGCGGTTTGGCTGCTGATTTTGCAGGCATTACTGCAGCCATTGCTGTCGCCTATTGGTTCTTCGCCTAAGTTATGACGATGGACTATTCGTTTATCTGTGATGCTTTGTCCAAGGATGGATGTATCGTTTTAGATGATTTTATTGATGTCAATTTAACACAGCAATTATATAAGCATGTTACCGAATTGCCGGAGACTGTCTTCAACACGGCTAAAGTCGGTAGGCAACAATCAACGCAGAAGCTTGAACTGATAAGGAATGATAAGACGGTGTGGTTATCTGAAATTCACCCTATCGAGCAAGCCTATCTAGATGCCATGGATGCGCTTAAAATGCAGTTGAATAGGCAACTTTTCCTTGGGTTACGCGATTTTGAAGCCCATTTTGCTCATTATCCTCCGGGACATTTCTATCAGCGTCATGTCGATGCTTTTCGTGGTCAATCTAACCGCATCGTTTCAAGTGTCTTTTATTTAAACCCTGACTGGTCTGAACAAGATGACGGTCAATTAGTCTTATATAAAGCTGGCAGCGATAAGCCATTACAAATAGTGCAACCTCGCTTTGGTAGCATGGTGTTATTTTTAAGCGAACAGTTTCCACATGAAGTACGTCCAGCGAGGCGTGATCGCTATAGTATTGCCGGTTGGTTTCGAACTGATAACGTTTTATAGGATTAAATAATGTCATTTGAATTATTGCAATTAGGCCATCCTCATTTACGGCTTCAAGCAATGCCTGTTGATAATGTCCATGCCCCCTATATTCAACAGTTGATAGATGACTTATTACAGTTTGTTGAAGATGTCGGCGGAATGGGGATTGCTGCACCGCAAGTCGACGTACCTTTGCAATTATTTATTATGTCCTCTAAACCTAATTCACGTTACCCTCAAGCGCCTTTTATGCCACAGACGGTGGTCATTAACCCAGAAATTATTGTCAGTGCAACTGAACATGAAAAAGGCTGGGAAGGATGTTTAAGTGTTCCCGGTATCCGCGGCTTAGTGCCACGAGCAACGCATATCAATGTACGCTATCTAACACGCGAAGGACATACTATTGAAACAGATTATGAGGGTTTTCTTGCCCGCATTTTTCAGCATGAGCTTGATCACTTGCGAGGGACATTATTTACCGATCGGGTGGAAAATAATTTAGATCTGATGGCAGAGCAAGAATGGCAGCGAATGTTAAACGCTGGCTGATTAGCTCAAGTTGATGATTGCCCAAACATTTCGCCGACTCTTAAAGATAAGGCTTCGGAGCGTTCAGATGAACGCAAGGCAGCCATAATCGGTTCTCGACAACCTGGTAAGTACATGGCATCGGCTAATACTTGGCTAAAACCTGGGTAAGCTGCACTGTTCTCAGCTAAACGTTCCACAAAGTGTTGGCATAGCTTAGGTTGTGCGATAATCCGCCATAGACGACCTGATATTGTGGCAAGTATTTCAATATCTTGGCTAACAGGGTGATTCAATACTTGCTCGACCATATTATCAACTAAACCTGTTGCTGGACTATTTGAAACCGCCCGTAAACAAGCAGCAATCAGTCCTGTCTCGATTTTTTCCGCTGCTAATAAATCGTTCAGTTTAATCGCAAATTGCTCGACCATTATCGCTGTCGGCTCTGAATGTTCTAAAAATGTACAAAAGCTGACAAAAGGTTCTGCCGGTATATTGCTTAAATGATCAGCAACGGCTGAAATCGTCGGTTTGTCAGATAAACGTGTGGCAACATCGGCAACACCTTGCATCGCTAAACCTTGCCACTCCTCTGCTGGGGTTTGTCCTATAAAATAGGCCAATGCCGGCTCATAATATTGGGAGGCTTTCATCGCTAAACTATCACTGGCCTTAGCGTTAAAGGCAGCCATCTTATCTTCACGTGGTTTGAAAGTATAAGGACTGTCTTTTAATGCGCCTTCAATTTGGTCGCCTTCATTAGCCGCCAGCATACATTCGCCAACGCGATCTAAGAGCATCACTAAAAACTCATCACGGGCGGCTTGAATCAATAGGCCTTGTTCATCTAATGGGAACTTGAGAAACCAAACATAATGCTTTTCTGCTAAATCTGGGTTCCAAAATAACACAGCGAAGTGCGCTATCTTTTGCAATGGATAAGGGTAAGGCTGATCTGTTTGTTCAATATTTGCAAAATCGTCATTGCTGATTTTAACGACACGACGTGCCATATCAAAAACACGGTAACGCGCACCGCTATGCTGCAAAAACTCACTTAAGGTCGTTATTTGAGGCTTTGCCATACTGCGTTAACTACGGTATTCAGCGTTGATTTTGACGTAATCATAAGAAAAATCACACGTCCAGACGGTATCCTTCGCTTGACCACGTTCTAGTAGGATTTTAATGGTGATTTCACTGTTATCCATCACCGCTTGACCTTGTGCTTCAGTATAGTCTGACGCAGGCTGACCAGCTTTAATAATACAAACATTATCTAGATAAATTGTTACTTTACTCAAATCAAAATCTTGCAAACCACTACGCCCGACGGCTGCAAGAATGCGCCCCCAATTAGGGTCTGATGCAAATAAGGCTGTTTTGACTAGCGGGGAGTGGGCAATGGTATAGGCCACCTGCCGGCATTCCGCTGTATTTTGCCCTTGCTCAACAGTCACTTCAACAAACTTGGTCGCCCCTTCTCCATCACGAATAATGGCATGGGCTAATTGTTGACTTATTTCAGCAATCGTCTGATATAAGGTTTGAGCAGATGCTGAATCAAGTGTTGTTATCTCATCATTTTCAGCTTGGGCTGTGGCAATCAAAACACAGGCATCATTGGTCGACGTATCACCGTCCACAGTAATACGGTTGAATGATTGATCTGTTGCTCGTTTTAGCATGCTCTCTAATACTGACTGGGATACATTAGCATCAGTTGCGATATAAGCCAGCATGGTCGCCATGTCCGGTCTAATCATGCCCGAGCCTTTTGCCATACCAGTGATAGTGACTTGTTTACCATCAAGCATGACTTGTCTTGATACGGCCTTGGCTAAGGTATCCGTTGTCATAATGCCGTGGGCGGCATCAAACCAATTATCTTCATTTAAATCGGATACAAGACCTGATAGTGCTGCTTTAATTTTCTCGATTGGTAATTGTTCTCCAATCACGCCGGTCGAGAAAGGTAAGATACTTTCAGTTTTGTCATTAACTTGTTGTGCTAATGACGCACAACATTGTATTGCAGCTTGGTCACCTTGTTGGCCAGTACCCGCATTCGCATTGCCTGAATTAATTAAGCAATAACGCGGTGTAGTCTGTTGTTGATGGTGTTTCGCTATGGTGACTGGCGCAGCACAAAAGGCATTTTGCGTATAAACGGCAGCAACACGGCTGCCTTGTGCTATTTCGATTAACACCAGATCTGTTTGGCCGTTGGCTTTAACCCCAGCACTGGCTGTCGCCAAACGTATACCCTCAATGGGCAATAGCTGTTCTGCTTGGATTGTTGGCAAATTCACTGCCATTAAGACAAGGCTCCACAACATTGTTTGTATTTTTTACCTGAACCACAAGGGCAAGGTTCATTTCGGCCTACTTTTTTGCCCTCACGCGTGATCGGTTTTGCTTGTTGCTCAATATCTGGATTGTTCTGTTCAGTCTCACCAGTCATACCATCCACTTGATCATGCTGCATTTCCATTTCGCCACCGGATTGGCGACGCTGTTCTTCAATGGCTTCAACATCTTCTTGGGCACGCAATTCAACTCTTGAAATAAGTGACACAACATCATGCTTAATACGATCGAGCATAGTGGTGAACATTTCAAAAGCTTCACGCTTGTATTCTTGTTTTGGATCCTTTTGGGCATAACTTCTTAAATTAATGCCTTGGCGTAAATAGTCCATTTGCGCCAAATGTTCTTTCCACTGTGAATCCAATGTCTGCAAAGTAATCGCTTTTTCAAAATGACGCATCACTTCTGGGCCGGTTAATGCTTCTTTAGCATCTGACTGATTTTGAACTTCTGTGATGATTTTTTCACGCAAGGTTTCTTCATGTAATTCGTCATCATCTTGTAGCCATTGAGCAACATCCACTTCTAGGCCAAACTCATCGCGTAATGCTAGGTTGAGGCCTTCTAATTCCCACTGCTCATCTATACTGTTCGGAGCAATGTATTGATCGATTACACCATTAACAACCGTTTCTCGCATGGATGAAATTGTGGCCGATACATCTTCTGTTGCCATTAATTCATTACGTTGCTCGTAGACCACTTTCCGCTGGTCATTCGCCACATCATCATATTCTAAAACTTGCTTACGAATATCGAAGTTATGACCTTCCACTTTTTTCTGAGCATTTTCGATCGCGCGCGATACCCATGGGTGTTCAATCGCTTCGCCTTCTTCCATACCCAGTTTTTGCATCAAACCTGACATTTTTTCTGATGCGAATATACGCATCAAATTATCTTCTAGTGACAAATAGAAACGACTTGAACCCGCATCACCTTGACGGCCAGAACGGCCACGAAGTTGATTATCGACACGGCGTGATTCATGACGCTCAGAGCCGATGATATGCAGACCACCCGCCGCTAGAACTTGATCATGACGCTGTTGCCATGCTTGCTCTATAGCCGCTTTGTCAGCTTCGCTGGCTTCTTCACCCAGTTCTGCTAATTCAGCTTCTAAGCTACCGCCCAAAACGATATCAGTACCACGACCGGCCATATTAGTAGCAATAGTGACCGCACCAGGACGACCCGCTTGGGCAATAATGTATGCCTCTTTCTCATGGAATTTCGCATTAAGCACTTCATGTGCAATGCCTGCTTTCTTCAATAAGCCATGTAAATATTCAGAGCTTTCAATCGATGATGTACCGACTAATACCGGTTGCTGCTTTTCGGCACATTCTTTAATTGCTTCGGCAATCGCTTGATATTTTTCTTGGGTCGTTAAATAGATTTGATCTGCTGAATCAATTCGTTTCATCTCACGATGAGTTGGAATAACAATAACTTCAAGCCCATAGATTGACTGTAATTCAAAGGCTTCTGTATCCGCTGTACCCGTCATACCTGATAACTTATCGTACAAACGGAAAAAGTTTTGGAACGTGATCGAAGCCAGCGTCTGGTTTTCGTTCTGAATTTTAACGTTTTCTTTGGCTTCTACCGCTTGGTGTAGACCTTCCGACCAACGACGCCCAGGCATGGTACGACCTGTGAACTCATCGACGATAACAATTTCATTATCTTGCACGATGTAATCAACATCACGTTGGAATAAAACATGTGCACGTAAAGCTGCTGAAACATGGTGCATTAGGCCTATGTTAGCCGCATCATAAAGACTGGCATCTGCATCCAGAATACCGGCGTCTGTTAACAGTCCCTCAATCTTTTCATGGCCATCTTCAGTAAAATGAATTTGTTTGGCTTTTTCATCAACGGTGTAATCACCCGGCTTTTCAATCTCTTCACCTTCGCCAATTTGTTGCTCAAGGCCTGGAATCAGTTTATTGATACTTTGATACAAATCAGAACTATCTTCGGCTGGGCCAGAGATAATAAGCGGTGTACGCGCTTCATCAATCAAAATTGAATCGACTTCATCAATAACCGCAAAGTGTAGATTTCGCTGCACTTTTTCTTCGATACTGAACACCATATTATCGCGTAGATAATCGAAACCAAATTCGTTGTTTGTGCCGTATGTAATATCTGAGTTATAGGCTTTACGGCGTTCATCAGGCGACAATCCGCCGATGATAACACCGGTTGTTAAGCCTAAGAAGCTATATAATTGACTCATCCAAGCCGAGTCACGTTGTGCTAAGTAATCATTGACGGTCACCACGTGCACACCTTCGCCTTCAAGTGCATTCAAGTATACCGCTAAGGTCGCGACAAGGGTTTTACCTTCACCTGTTCGCATCTCAGCAATTTTGCCATCGTTCAAGACATAACCACCGATCACTTGGACATCAAAGTGGCGCATATTCAAAACGCGCTTACCGGCTTCTCTTACGACTGAAAACGCTTCAGGTAAAATATCATCGAGTGTTTGGCCATCAGCTAGTTGCTGACGAAATTCTGCTGTTTTAGCCTGTAATTCAGCATCACTGAGTTTTTCGATAGTCGGTTCAAAGTCGTTAATTTTTTTAACCACTTTCCGGAGCTTTTTAAGAACACGATCATTTCGACTGCCAAAGACTTTACCGAAAAACTTACTTACCATAGCGTTTTACTACCTTGTGCTAAGCCGAAATCACTATCGGGAATAGAGTTGATGTTTAAACACGCAATTATAGCGCGTAGACCCTGTCAGGTCTAAGGTGACTTTAATATGGTGACGGTAATATCAGAATACAAGGTTTAGCGTTTAATAAAGTTAGCTGGATTAACTGTTTTACCATCTCGCAATATTTCGAAGTGGACATGTGGGCCAGTCGAACGACCGGTCGAACCCATCAGCGCAATGGCTTGGCCTTTTTTGATTCTATCACCCAATTTAACGACCAACTTTTTATTGTGGGCATAACGCGTTTGATAGCCATTGCCATGGTCTATCTCAATCATTTCGCCATAACCACCACGCGAGCCCTGCCAACTCACAATACCATTCGCCACGGCAACAACTTCGCTGCCTGCTTTGCCAGCAAAATCTAAACCATGATGAAACACTTTTTTACCCGAAAAAGGATCGACTCGATAACCATAATACGACGATACCCAGCCTTTTTTAATTGGTCTGCCTGTTGGAATCGCTGATTTAATATTATCTTCAGTAATCAAATAATCTTGTAATTGATCTAAACCCACCGCTTGCGTATTAAAACTGTCTTCTATCTGTGAAAAGAAAGACTCAAACTCTTTTTGTGTTAATAGTTTGGCAGGTTGTGATAGACCTCCTTGACCCATCGGCTTATTCAAACCTTCGGCTTCAATATCTAATCCACTTAGTTCTGCTAGCTTATCGGTTAATGCTTTTAAGCGAAATGCTTCAGCTTGCAATGACCCTAGACGCTTAGCGTAGTAATCTTGCATTTGCACTTGATCTTGTTTCTCTTGTTTAGCAACTGCTTGTTCTTGTTGCATTTCATGGTTTTTTTCAACCACTGTTAATGCTGACTTTTTAGGGGTATCAGAAAATAATTGGTATGCTGTGTAAGAAAGAGAAAGTAGGACAATTAATGCTGACGCAATCACGGTGCGCAACATCATGGGTGATAAGTGCCAATGGCGGTGTGTCGTATTGTTCGGCGAAATAATGATAACCTGCATACTTACATTTACCCTTTTCGATTAAACGTTATGGCCAAAAAACCTACACACATTAATGACGTTTGTCATAAGCATCCGACGTTAAAAAAAATAACGCAGCATGCTCAGTTACTCGAGCGCTTAAACCATGCTTTCCAACAAAGCTTACCTGCGCAGTTTTCTGCTCACTGTAAGCTCGCAAACATCAGTGGTACAACCTTGATTATTCACACTGATAACGCTTCATACAGCAGTTTGATCCGCTTCCAAGCACCTGATTTATGCAAAAAACTGTCTCAAGATTTGTCGTTGGATATTAACACTATTGAGGTCAAGGTTAGGCCTAATCAACCACTTTTTGAGAACCAGTCCTCAAATTCTATCGCTTTACCTGCATCCGCTTCAACTGCCTTAAAACAGACTGCAGACACCATGGAAGATGGGCCTTTAAAGGCGGCACTTGAGCGTTTAGCTCAGCGTAGAAAACCTTAGCTTATGATCGATGCCGCTGGTCGACTAAAGACGATCGGCGCAGTTTCATCATCTTCAAATGTCACCAATTCCCAAGCATCTTCTTGAACTAATAATTTGCGTAACAGCATATTATTGACTTCATGACCTGATTTATGGCCGCTGAAAGCACCAATTAAACTGTGTCCAAGTAGGTACAAGTCACCAATCGCATCTAGCACTTTGTGACGTACAAACTCATCTTCATAACGCAAACCATCTTCATTCACAACACGGTAATCGTCCACCACGATGGCATTATCCATACTGCCACCTAATGCTAAATTATTTTCACGTAATTTTTCTATATCTTTCATAAACCCAAAAGTACGGGCACGGCTAACCTCACGAACAAAAGACGTTGAGGAGAAATCGACTTCTACTTCTTGTGGTCGGCCGGTAAATACTGGGTGTTGGAAATCTATCGTAAAACTGACTTTGAATCCTTCAAAGGGTTCAAATTTAGCCCACTTATCACCATCTTCTAAGATAACGGGCTTTTTAATGCGAATAAATTGCTTAGCTGCGGCTTGTTCTTCAATGCCTGCAGATTGTACGAGGAAGACAAAAGGACCTGCACTACCATCCATGATAGGGACTTCAGCAGCATTCAAATCAATATAGGCATTATCAATCCCAAGTCCTGCAAACGCAGACAATAAATGTTCAACCGTTGAGACTTTTTCGCCATTTTCGACCAAGGTCGTTGAGAGTGCTGTTTCCCCGACATTACAGGCTTTGGCACTGATCTCAACAACCGGATCTAAGTCGACACGTCTGAATATAATGCCCGTATTTGGTGCAGCAGGGCGCAGGGTCAAATATACAGTGTCACCACTGTGTAAACCGACACCGGTCGCACGAATCACATTTTTCAATGTCCGTTGCTTTATCACGCTGCAAACCTCCCAAAACCCAATTTGACCCGAGATTGTAACATAACTGTCATGTTTGCCACCTACTGATAGCTACGTTAACGCTAATCTGCTTGACGACGTAGGAATGCAGGAATATCTAGATAGTCCATATTGATATCACCATTAGCCACTTGCTTTTGATGCTCTGCTTCTTCTTTACGTAAGACAGTTGGCTTATCGTAATCAATATCCACAGGCTTTTTGACGATTTCCATTTGTGGTGCTTCAATTTCTGTCGGTAGATCAACGTGTGCTGCTTGTTCAGCGCCTAAGCCAGTTGCTACAACAGTAACTCGAAGTTCTTCAGTCATATCGGGATCGATAACTGTTCCAACGACCACAGTTGCATTATCAGACGCAAACGCCTTGACGGTGTTACCCACATCTTCGAACTCACCAATCGTCATATCAAGACCCGCAGTAATGTTCACTAACACACCACGTGCGCCTGCTAAGTCGACATCTTCTAGTAATGGACTTGAAACAGCATGCTCAGCCGCTTCGATAGCACGGTTAGAACCTGCAGCTTGACCGGTACCCATCATCGCCATGCCCATTTCAGACATCACTGTTCTCACGTCCGCGAAATCCACGTTAATCATACCTTCACGAGTAATCAATTCAGCAATACCCTGCACAGCGCCCAGTAAAACATCATTGGCTGCTTTAAATGCATTAAGTAAACTCATTTCTTTACCCAATACCGCTAACAATTTTTCATTTGGAATCGTGATTAAAGAATCTACATGTTGGCTTAATTCATCCAAACCAGAGTTCGCCACATTAAGACGTTTTCCGCCTTCAAATGGGAAAGGTTTAGTGACAACTGCTACTGTCAAAATACCCATTTCTTTTGCCACTTGCGCAACGATAGGTGCTGCACCTGTACCTGTACCACCACCCATGCCGGCTGTGATGAAAATCATATCAGCACCCGAAATCACTTCGATGATGCGCTCTCTATCTTCTAATGCTGCTTGCCGACCGATATCTGGGTTTGCACCCGCTCCTAACCCTTTTGTGATATCTGTTCCCAATTGTAATTGCGTCGTCGCTGAACTATTACGTAATGCTTGGGCATCGGTATTTGCACAGATGAAGTCAACACCTTCAATTTGGTTTGACACCATATGTTCTAAAGCATTGCCGCCACCGCCACCGACGCCTATCACTTTGATGACAGCATTTTGTGTATATGTATCAATCAGTTCAAATGTCATTTTTCTCTCCCCAGAGTTAAATATGTAATAAATTTTTTCGCTTAAATTGTTTAAAAGTTGCCCTGAAACCAGCTTTTCATTCGTACCAACATATCTTTAAAACCACTTCCTGATTTAGCTTCTGTTTTTCCTGTTGTTTCGCTTTGATTACCAAACAATAAAAGTCCCACGCCCGTTGCATGTATTGGATTTCTTACTGCTTCAACCAAACCACCGACATGCTGTGGTAAACCCAAACGAACAGGTAAATGAAAGACTTCTTCAGCCAATTCAATCACCCCTTCCATTTTTGAGCTTCCCCCCGTCAGCACAACACCGGCCGCTAAGAGTTCTTCGAACCCGCTGCGACGTAATTCGGCTTGTACTAAAACTAATAATTCTTCGTAACGTGGCTCGACCACTTCTGCCAATGTTTGACGGGCTAATTGGCGTGGTGGACGATCTCCCACGCTTGGCACTTCAATGGTTTCATCTTCGCGCGCTAATTGGGTCAAGGCACAGGCATATTTCATTTTGATTTCTTCGGCATATTGCGTCGGTGTTCTAAGTGCGACAGCAATATCATTCGTGACTTGATCACCTGCAATTGGAATCACGGCTGTGTGACGAATAGCACCATCAACATAAACCGCTATATCTGTTGTCCCGCCCCCGATATCGACAAGACAAACCCCTAACTCTTTTTCATCTTGTTCTAAAACGGAATAACTAGAGGCCATTTGCTCTAGAATGATGCCATCAACAGACAAGCCACAACGCTCGATACATTTACTAATATTTTGTGCTGCACTGACTGCGCCTGTGATCAAATGGACTTTGGCTTCTAGGCGCACGCCTGACATGCCGATAGGCTCACGAATACCTTCTTGGTTATCGATAATGTACTCTTGTGGCATCACATGTAAAAGCTGTTGATCACCGGGAAAATGAACCGCTTTGGCAGCATCCAGTACTCGCTCAACATCGCCTTGGGTGACTTCTTTATCCCTGATAGCAACGGTGCCATGTGAATTCAAACTCCGAATATGACTACCCGCAATACCTGCATAGACAGAATGAATTTGGCAACCCGCCATTAACTCTGCTTCTTCGACGGCACGTTGAATGGATTGCACTGTCGACTCGATATTGACGACAACCCCTTTTTTCATACCCCGGGCTGGATGTGTGCCTATACCTATTATTTCAAGTGTGTTATCACTTGGTCCGGCATCCAGTATTGGCGCAGCTACAATTGCCACCACCTTAGAAGTGCCAATGTCTAGCCCTACAATCAAATCTTTATCACTTTTCTTTGTCATCATACTGTTCCGTTAAAATCAGGCTTTTGCCCTGGCTTCCAAATCACTGACAAACCATTTGGATATCTCATATCCATTTCATTAATCTGTGGTTGATAACGCTGTAACCCATCCTGATAAACACGCAAAAACCGCTCGAACCGTTGTCGGCTTTCTGCTCTGCCTAAAACCACTTTGACGCCATTGTTTAATATCACATTCCAAGCGCGCCGCTTATCCATAATGAGTTCTTTTACCTCAAGGTCATGGCGCTCTAATTGTTCATTCATACTCAAATAACGTTTTGTCATTAATAACTGACTGTCCTCTGGCCCAGTCAACACGGCTAGGGTGTCAGAAAAAGGTTTTTTAGATTCAGGGAATAATTCACCTTCGTCATTGACGTAAGCCGTTTTTTTCCACCGTGCTACGGGGACTTGTTCTTTAACAACCAGATGTAGGCTATCGGGCCAAACACGTTGCACACGCACTTGTTTAATCCAAGCTAAGGCCTCGCCTGCTTCACTGATTTTATCGACATCAATACTTAGGAAGCTCCCCCGTGTATAAGGCTTGACTGCATCGACCAAAACGGCTTTTTCTACATGATTAAATTCACCTTCAACAGTGACATGTAAGATCGGCAAAATATGACTTTGTCTTGCATATAAAATGCTAGCTGCCACAGCAACAAAGGCGAGTATTACAAGCCCTTGACGTGCGATGTAATGCCATGCAATCACTTTCTTTTCTTTGCGAACTGGTTTACGGGTGGCGCCACGTTTGACTTGTCTGGCCATTATTTCGCCTCCTTATCAATGCTCGTTTTAAGAATCTCAATTACTAATTGTTCGAAATCTAGTCCTGCGTGTTCAGCCGCCATTGGTACTAAACTATGATCCGTCATGCCAGGAATACTATTGGCCTCTAGTAAATAAAATTGCCCGTGCGTATCCCGCATCAGATCGATTCTGCCCCACCCTTGCATTCTTAGTGCTTTAAAGGCTGCCATAGCAATATTCTGACATTCAGCTTCAGCATCTTTGTTCAGGCCTGCTGGGCAGATATATTCTGTTGTGTTCGCTTGATACTTAGCATCAAAGTCATAGAAATCATTTGGGGTTTTCAATTTGATTACGGGTAAAGCCTGTTCACCTAAAATCCCAACGGTATATTCATCACCATCAATCCAGCATTCCGCAATCACTTCTTGGTCATAGACCAATGCGTCATTAATGGCTTTTGGTAGTGCCAACGATTGTGTCACTTTCGTCATACCAATACTCGAACCTTCATTAACCGGTTTCACGAATAACGGAAGACCTAATTCGTCAATGACACTTTCTGGAGCCGTTACACTATCAACATGGACAAAACTCGCTGTTGGCAAGCCGGCTTGTTGCCAAATATCTTTGCTCAAGGCTTTATTCATCGACAATACAGCGCCTGTGATATTAGACCCTGTATAAGGTATGGCAAGGCTTTCTAAAACACCTTGTATTTGACCATCTTCGCCACCTCGGCCGTGTAATATAATAAAAGCACGATCAAATTGACCAGTTTCTAATTGTGCTGCCACATTTTGTGCAACATCCACTTTGTGTGCATCGACACCTTGATTTAACAATGCCGTTAACACCGCATCACCACTACGAAGCGATATCACACGCTCTGCTGACTGGCCGCCCATTAATACCGCTACTTTGCCGAAGTTGACCGCTGTCATTTAAGCCACCTCCCCGACAATATGGACTTCAGGTTGCAGCTTCACCCCATGTTCTTGAACCACTTTTTGTTGTACTAATAGAATCAGTGACTCGATGTCAGCCGCAGTTGCTTCACCGGTATTAACGATGAAGTTGGCATGTTTTTCTGATACCGCTGCGCCGCCGACACTGAGGCCTTTTAACCCCAATGTTTCGATTAAACGACCGGCAAAATCATTTTCAGGATTCCTGAAAACTGAGCCTGCACAAGGTTGATTAGTCGGTTGCGTTTCATTTCGTCTTTTTAATAATGATTTAATCTCAGCAGTTTCATCTGCTTGATCACCTGGTTCGAAATCAACTTTACCAGCAATAAACCATTCTTCTTTTGGTCCAATCACTTGACGATAACTGACATCAAATTCGTCTGGTGTTCTGTCATGAAATTGACCTTGGCGATCGACGGTTGTGACTTGTGAAACTAGTGACCACGTTTCAGTACCATGTGCCCCTGCATTCATCGCTAAAGCCCCACCAAATGTGCCTGGAATACCTGCAAAAAAGGCCCCACCACTCAAACTGGCTTTCGCTGCCTGCTTTGCGAGCTTACTGCAATAGACACCCACTTCCGCCTCAATTGAGTCGTCGTTTACGGTAAAGTCTTGCAGAATACCGGCTGTTGAAATCACAGTACCTGGAAATCCACCATCTCTGACAAGTAAATTACTCCCCAGCCCTAACCATAAAACAGGCTCTTCTTTAGGTAATTGGCTTAAAAATTGTCCTAAGTCTGCTTTATCCGTTGGTTTATAAAACTGACGCGCTTTCCCCCCAACACGCCATGAGGTGTGTTTGGCTAATGATTCGTTAAAACGTAATTCGCCACGGCAGTTTAGGAAGTCAGTCATGCTTTCTGGCCTCCTAACTTTTGAGCAATCTCTTGAGCTGTTGCACCAATATCGCCTGCACCCATTGCCATTAAAATATCGCCGTCTAATAACAACCCAGGCAATAGTTCGAATAAAGCCGTGTTATCTTCCACAAAAATAGGGTCTGTTTGCCCTCTTGCTCTGACAGCTCTGCACAAACTCTTACTATCAGCACCGGTAATCAATTTCTCACCAGCGGGATAGACTTCTTGCATTAACAATAAATCAACACTAGAGAGTACTTGTGCAAAGTCATCAAACAAATCGCGAGTACGGCTATAACGATGAGGTTGGAATAACAAAACTAAACGACGTTCTGGCCAACTTGCTCTTGTTGCAGCTATCGCTGCAGCTAATTCTGTTGGGTGATGTCCGTAATCGTCGATTAATAATGCTTGGCCGGCTTCAACATTGATATCACCCAGTACATTAAAGCGTCGCGCTATACCGGCAAAATTATTTAACCCTTTCTGGCAAGCCGCAATCGAAACATCTAATTGTCTTGCTATCACATAAGCCGCTGTCGCATTAAGTGCATTATGTAAACCCGGCATATTCAAAGTTAATGATGAACTTTGCTCTGTTGCCTTGTTGGTGATCGTGAAATGACTTTGGCCTGCTCTTTGTTGTATATCCGATATTTGGAAATCCGCTTCATCAGATAAACCATAGGTGACGACAGGACGCGTCACTTCTGGCAAAATTTCTTTAACAACTGGATCATCAATACACATTACGGCTAAGCCATAGAAGGGTAAGTGATGTAAAAACTCTAGGAATGTGGCTTTGAGTTTATTAAAGTCACCATCATAAGTCGCCATATGATCTTCATCGATATTGGTGACCACAGCCATAACCGGTTGTAAATATAAGAATGAAGCATCGCTCTCGTCGGCTTCTGCCACCAAGTAGCGACCTGAACCTAATTTGGCATTACTGCCTGCACTGTTTAAGCGACCGCCGATCACAAATGTCGGATCGAGCTCACCTTCACTTAGTAAAGCTGCAATCAAGCTGGTTGTAGTGGTTTTGCCATGGGTTCCAGCAACAGCGATACCATAGCTAAACCGCATTAATTCAGCTAGCATTTCTGCCCGTGGCACGACTGGAATACGTTGTTCTCTTGCCGCGATGAGTTCCGGATTTTCTTGATCAATTGCTGTTGACACAACAATGACATCGGCACCCTCTAAATGATTAGCATCATGGCCGATTTGTATGGTTGCCCCTAAGTGACGTAAATGGCGAATTAATGCATTTTCACGTAAATCTGTGCCTGATACTTGGTAGCCTAAATTGAGTAACACTTCGGCTATGCCGCCCATGCCTACACCGCCCACACCGATAAGATGGATATGTTTAATCCTACTTTGCATGGCTGAAACAAGCTTATCCATGACACACCGCCATACATTTATCTGCAATGGTTTGTGCTGCTTCTGGCTTAGCTTGTGTTCTTGCTGCCGTCGCCATTTTATATAAGGTTTCAGGCTCTTTCGTTAATGAGAGCAATTCGTCAGCCAAGGTTTGCGCTGTTAGCTTGGCTTCAGGCATCAATACTGCTGCGCCGACATTTAGCAAACTTTCTGCATTTTGTGTTTGATGATCGTCAACTGCATAAGGGTAAGGGACGAGCACTGAAGCGACGCCAGCGGCTGATAACTCTGCCACTGTCAATGCGCCTGCTCTGCAAACAACGATATCAGCCCATTGATACGCCGCAGCCATATCATCAATAAAAGGTAATATCTCAGCGTCGACTCCTGCTTGTTGATATTGTTGTTGGCAATCGTCTATATGTTTTTGTCCGCATTGATGCTTCACTACAATAGCTTGCTGGAGTGCGCATATTTTCAATGCTTGAGGTAAATGTATGTTGAGTGCTTTTGCACCTAAGCTACCGCCGAGCACTAACAAGTTAGTTGGTTTGTTACTGACCCTTTCTGTTGGCTCTGGCAAGGCCGCAATGCTTTCTCTGACAGGGTTACCGACCCATTCAGCATGGGCAAAACTATTTGGAAAGCCTTGTAAGACATGTTTGGCGAACTTCGCTAATAGTTTATTGGTTAAGCCTGGTATGGCATTTTGTTCGTGAATAATGACCGGCTTTCTTAATAACCATGCCGCAACACCACCTGGACCAGAAGCAAAGCCGCCTAAGCCTAAGACCATATCGGCTTGATGTCGCTTTAATGCTCCCATCGCTTCTGATACGGCTTTGATTAATTTAAAAGGAGCCATTAACCAACCCATCAAGCCATTGCCTCTTAATCCTTGGACGCTGATAAAATTTAGTGGATAACCCGCTTCCGGCACCAGACGTGCCTCGATACCTTTCGCTGTACCCATCCATTCAACATTGGCGCCACGCTGTTTTAATACTTCTGCCACGGCCAGTGCTGGGAATACATGTCCGCCTGTACCACCTGCCATAATCATAATATTTGTCATTAGCGTTTCACCCTTGCAGAGGCTTGTTCTGGGAAACGCGTTTCTAAATCGACACGGAAAAGTAAGGCAATCGCTAAACAGGTTAGTAACAGGCTACTACCGCCGTAACTCATCAGTGGTAATGTCAGACCTTTAGTTGGTAGGACGCCCATATTCACACCCATATTGACGCAGGCTTGAAGTCCTATCCAAATGCCAATGCCATAAGCAATTTGAGCCCCAAAGACTTGACCAGCCAATTCTGCCGCTCTACCAATCGCTAATGCTCTCCAAATGAACACAGAGAATAGAACTAAAATACTTAAGGCACCGATGAGGCCTAGTTCTTCTGCCAAAATTGAATAGAGGAAATCAGTATGTGCTTCAGGTAAGTAAAATAGTTTTTGCATGCTGCTGCCTAAGCCAACACCTAACCAATCACCTCGTCCAAATGCAATCAATGCTTGCGTTAATTGGAAACCACTGCCGAAAGGATCTTGCCATGGGTCCATGAATGTTTGTAGACGTTGTAAGCGATAAGGTGCTAACCAAATCAATACTGCAAACAAACCGGCAAAAATCGTCATGAGTGCTGCAAACACGTCTAATCTTGCACCACCTAGGAATAGCATAGCTAATACAGTTGATAAAATAACTACCACCGACCCCATATCCGGTTGCATAAGCAACAATAGCGCAGCAAGACCAAGTAAAACTAATGGTCCGAATACTTTAAAGAAAGAACCATGTAATTGACCATGATGACGATGCAGATAATCAGCAACATAGATAATAGAAAATAATTTGATGATTTCAGCCACTTGAATATTGACAGGGCCTAGAGGTAACCAACGTCGACTACCATTCACTTCTCGGCCAATGCCTGGTATGAGTACCAACACTAATAAACCGACCCCGACAATCAACAATAAAGGTGCTAGCTGCCGCCAAACTTCTAATCGAACTGATACGACTAATGCCGCTAATACAAGACCAATGACAGCAAAGATAAGTTGGCGGTTGAAATAAAATAATGGTTGGCCAAGCTTGCCATCAGCGATAGAAATTGAGGCCGAGCCCACCATCACTAAACCAATAACCAGCAGTGCGCCTGTCACGAAGATCAAAGCGTTGTCAAAATCGTACTGCACATTCTTTTTACTCATGTCAGTTCATCCTCAACCGCTTGGATAAAGGATTCACCACGCTCAACGTAACTGTTATACATATCAAAGCTGGCACAAGCTGGAGAAAGCAAAACAATGTCTCCGTCATCAGCTTTCGATTTGGCATAGCGAATTGCATCAGCCATATCTGTTACATAATTTTGCTCTGTCGTATTAGGCACACTCTCAGCAATAACGGCTGCATCTTGCCCTAATAATGCGATGGCTTTGACGTGTTGTTCAAGTACCAATGTTAATTCTGAAAATGCCTGATCTTTGGCAACGCCGCCTGCGATGAGAATAACGTTTTTATTTTTTGCTAACCCTTTAATTGCAGCGATGCATGCACCGACATTAGTCGCTTTTGAATCATTAACCCAGCGTATGCCTTGTTGTTTTGCTACTAATTGGCAGCGGTGTGGTAAGCCGCGGTATTCACTGATTGATTCCAGCATCGCTGTCATTGGTAGGGCCATAGCTTGGCCCAAGGCTAAAGCTGCTAAGGCATTAGCCATATTATGTTGGCCGGTAATTTGTAACTGTTCGATGTCAATCAGTTTTTGTTGGCCTTGTGCTAAATAAGTTTTGTCGTTTTCTATTACCAATCCAAATTCATTATCTGCTGGCGTATTTAACGTAAAGCCAATTTGGTGGCGATTTTCTTTTGACCAGCTGTTAACCAAAGGATCATCACGATTAATTACCATCGTGCCTGAGCCGACATAAATTTTGGCTTTGGTTTTTTGATATTCCTGCTCGCTATCGTAACGATCAAGATGGTCAGGACTAATGTTCAGTACAACTGCTGCCTGTGCATCTAATGACGACACTGTTTCTAATTGAAAGCTCGATAATTCTAAAATATAAAAGTCGTGGGCAGGCTCTGTAATTAACTCAAGTGCTGGTACACCTAAGTTACCGCCGACTTGTACTTTTTTACCTGCAACAACGGCCATTTCTGCCACCATTGTCGTTACTGTACTTTTGCCATTTGACCCTGTGATCGCAATAACTGGCTCATTGACATAGCGCGTAAATAGTTCGATATCGCCGATGATTTCAATACCTTGCTCTCGTGCTGCTTTGATTTCTGGCAAACGAGGATCAATGCCAGGGCTCAACACGATAGTATCGCTACGTTGCATCCAATCGCTGATTAAGCCACCTGTCTGTACTAATACTTCTGGCAACTCAGTTTGTAATGTTGCTAAAGCAGGTGGATTATCTCGGGTATCCATAACGGCAACAATATGGCCTTGTTCAACAAGAAAACGGGCGCACGACAATCCTGTTTGGCCTAAGCCAATAATCAAGAATGTATTTGCATGCACTTGTTTATTTGCCATCATCGTCATCTGATCTTCAACGTCGCTATACCAACTAACACTAAGAACACGGTAATAATCCAAAACCGTACAATAATGCGTGGTTCAGGCCAGCCTTTAAGTTCATAGTGATGGTGAATTGGTGCCATTAAAAACACACGTTTTCCGCGTAATTTATATGAAGCCACTTGCACAACAACCGATAAGGTCTCGATAACAAATACGCCACCCATGATGAGCAGTACCAACTCCTGCCTAACTAAGACTGCAACACAGCCTAACGCTGCACCTAGAGCCAATGCGCCGATATCACCCATAAAAACTTGTGCTGGGTAAGTGTTGAACCAGAGAAACCCTAAGCCTGCACCTACCATTGCCGCACAAAAAACAGTCAGTTCGCCGACACCTGGGATATAAGGTATCGCTAAATAACGTGCGAACTCTGAATGTCCTGTTAAATAGCTAAATAAACCCAAGGCACCAGCGACCATGACAGTCGGTAAAATTGCTAGGCCGTCTAAACCATCTGTCAAATTAACCGCATTACTGCTCCCTACGATGACTAAGTAAGCCAGCAACATATACCAAGCACCTAATGGGATAATGACATCTTTAAAGAAAGGAATAATCAATTCAGTTTCAGCAGGTACTACCGCCGTGTAATAAAGGAAAATAGCGGCACCTGCACCGACCACTGATTGCCAAAAATATTTGTAGCGGCTCAATAAACCTTTTGGGTCTTGGCGTACCAGTTTGATGTAATCATCAACAAAGCCAATGATGCCAAAGGCCAGCGTCACTAATAGAACCACCCAGACGTAACGGCTTGATAAATCAGCCCATAGTAGGGTACTAACAGCAATCGCCACCAAAATCAGTGCACCACCCATTGTCGGTGTGCCCGATTTACTTAAATGTGATTGTGGGCCATCATCTCTCACTACTTGACCGATTTGTTTGAAACTTAAACGACGGATCATACTTGGACCCAAGATTAAGGCGATGCCTAAAGCTGTTATTACACCAAGTATTGAACGGAGTGTTAAGTACTGGAATACCGAAAAACCGCTATCAAATTGGCTTAAATACTCTGTTAGATAAAGCAGCATTAGTTCTTCCCTTTCACAGCAAGTCCATCTGCTAATTTATCGAGTTGCATAAAACGTGAACCTTTAATTAAACAGGTCACATCTTCTGTTAATGTCGTTGCTAACTGCTTTTGTAAATCAACGATATCGCTAAAGTGTTGTGCGCCTTCGCCAAAAGCTTGGCAGGCTAACTCACTCTGCTCGCCGACCGTCAACAGGCGTGAAATACCTGCCGCTTTGGCTTGTTGACCTAAATCGTTATGAATTTTTGCTGAGTCTTGCCCTAACTCACCAAAATCTCCTAACACCAGCCAATGCTGACCTGGAAACGTTTGTAATGTTGCAATGGCTTGTTGGTATGAACCTGGATTGGCATTGTAGGTATCATCAATTAAAGTCGCGTTACCTAAACCTTGGCGTAGCTGTAGACGGTGAGGCACACCTTTCATCTCTGCTAAACCATTAATCATATCTTCAATTGAAATTGATAAAGCTTTACAAGCTGTGATCGCTGCTAAAGCATTCGCAATATTATGTTTACCCGGTAATGGCAAGTCGACATAGTGGAAAGTATCTCCACATTTGACCATGAAATGACTGGCAATCACATGTGATTGGCAATCGGTGGCTTTAAAATCTGCTTCTGCTTCTAGCGCAAAAGTCATCATTTTGTGGTTGCTGAGAGACTGTTGCCATTGTGCGACATAGGGCATATCAGCATTGACGATGCCGATACCATTTTCAGGTAGGTAAGAGAAAATCTCTCCTTTAGCAGTAGCAACACCTTCTAAACTACCAAACCCTTCAATATGAGCCGCGCTGACATTATTGATCAAAGATACAATTGGTTTCGCTAACGTCACTAATTCAGCAATTTCGCCAATATGGTTAGCACCCATTTCTATCACTGCATATTCTGTATCTGCTTGTAAGCGGAATAATGTCAGTGGCACACCTAGGTTATTGTTTAAGTTACCTGATGTTGCAATCACTTGATGGCTTTGTGACAAAATGGCTGCAAGCATTTCTTTCACAGTTGTTTTGCCGTTACTTCCTGTCACCGCAACCACTTTGCAAGCACTTTGGTCACGCCAATAAGCTGCTAATTTACCAAACGCTGCGACCACATCATCAACGACAAGTTGTGGTAGGACATCATCTTGTTGCCGTGACACTAACGCAGCAGTCGCGCCGGCTTCACGTACGGCTGCAAGATAATCATGACCATCAACCTGCTCGCCAGCAATAGCAACAAAAATATCGCCTGGCTTGATTTGACGACTATCGATTGCTGCACCTGTAATCAATCCTGACCCTTCTGGGATAGGACAGTTAAGGCGTTCAGCAGCAGTTGCTAAGGTTAGCTTTAATGTCATAACTGCACGCTCGCTATAGCAGCTTGTGCATCATTTGCAGCTTTCAAAGCCGTTATCACCGTTTCAATATCACTATATGGCTTCTTAACACCGGAAATTTCCTGATATTGCTCATGGCCCTTGCCTGCAACCAATACCAAATCTTCTTTTTTCGCATGTGCTATTGCGTAGTGAATAGCTTGGTGACGATCATGCTCGATATAAGCAGCTTGCGGATTTTCTAGTCCGTTTAAGATGGCCTCTACAATGATTTCATTATTTTCACTTCTTGGATTATCAGCTGTGATGATGATTTTATCGGCATATTCCTCAGCCGCCGCACCCATTTCTGGCCGTTTACCTGTATCACGATCGCCACCACAACCAAATACACACCATAATTCAGCCTGTGGCGACTTATGCTCTTGAAGTGCCAGTAATGCTTTAGATAAAGCATCTGGGGTATGGGCAAAATCAACAATGACTGTTGTCTGCTGATCACCACCAAAAATCTCCATTCGACCTTTTGCAGCATGACATTGTGCTAAACCTTCTATCACCTGTTTAAAAGGCCGACCAATGGCCATTAAACTACCCGCCGTCGCTAACAGATTATCAATATTAAATAGCCCCAATAAACTACTGTTAATTTGAGTCGACTGTGCCTTGTGAACTAAGTTAAAACTGACACCTTGCTTGGTCATATTGGCATCATTCGCTGCAAGATCTGTTTTACTGTCTTGGCCATAAGTCATCACACGAATATTGTCGTTTGATGCTAGATCTTCAATTAAACTCTGACCAAAATTATCTTGTGCATTTATCACGACTGTTTTCACGCTATCAAATTGGAATAGGCGTTTTTTTGCATTAGCATAACTCGCCATATCACGATGATAATCAAGGTGATCTCTGCTTAAATTTGTCAAAACGGCTACATCAATTGCGATACTGTTTAGACGACCTTGTTCTAAAGCGTGGGACGAGGCTTCTATTACTACTGTTTTAATTGACTGATGAAAGAAATCGGCCAACGTGGCTTGCATGGCTACCGGATTAGGCGTTGTCATTCCTGTTTCGACCAAAGTCATAATACGACCACAACCTAGCGTACCTATCACACCACAAGCTTGACCTGATGCTTCAAGGCATTGAGCAATAAATTGGGTGACGGATGTTTTACCGTTGGTTCCTGTCACCGCAATCACAGTTTGGGCCAATGATGGATGACCATAAAAACGCGCCGCGATTTCACTGATTTTACTGTCTAATGCTTTCACAGTAATGACTTGTACTGTTCGTTGCGTTAACGCTGTACTTCCACTGTCATCAACCAATATTGCTTTTGCGCCGGCTTCTATCGCTTGTTGAATGTGACCTTGGCGCTGCACTGGCTCTTTGGCAGTGGCTATGAATAATGCACCTGAATCCACCTCACGGCTATCCATTGAGATGCTGCTGATCGCCATGTCCGTTATGACACTCGGATCTTTGACCATGCCCGCCAATAAACTTGATAGTATTTTCTCTTGGTGACTCATCATGGCTGAGCCCCCGCTACAATCAATTGTGGGCTGGGTAAATCATCTGGCGCGATATTGAGTAAACGCATTGCGCCCGTCATTACTTCAGAAAAAACCGGTGCTGCTATCAAACCACCATAATAATCTTCACCTTTTGGATCATCGACCATAACGACCATTGCTAGGCGTGGTTTGCTAGCAGGAATAATACCTGCGAATAGTGATAAATAACGGTCTTCGGTATAACCCCCTCTATTGGCTTTTTTCACTGTCCCTGTTTTGCCTGCAACACGGTAATTATCTACAGCCGCTAATTTTGCCGTACCTTGGGCTGTCACAACGCCTTCCATCATGTTAACAACTTGTTTCATCACATCTGTTGAATAAACGCGACGTCCTCGCGGCTTTTCTGTTGTCTTGATAAAGCTTACTGGCTGTAAAATGCCGCCATTCGCTAGTACCATGTAACCACGAGCGAGTTGTAAGGCTGTAGATGCTAACCCATAGCCATATGACAATGTTGCTCTATCTAGTTCACGCCATTTTTGTGGGTCTGGCATACTGCCCATAGCTTCACCTGGGAAATACGCGCCTGTTGCTTCGGACAGACCAAATGCAGAAAAATCTTGCCATAATTGTGTTGGCTTCATGGCTAACGCTATTTTACTGACACCGACATTGCTCGACTTCTGAATCAATGTCGCCATATCGATTTGGCCATAATCACGGAAATCTTTAATCGTATGGCCTGATACTCTTAGTGTGCCAGGGCGGGTATCTATGACCGATGTCGATTTGATTATTCCTGATTTTAAACCGCTTGCCATTGTGAACGGCTTAACAGTTGATCCGGGTTCGAATACATCTGTCACAGCACGATTACGGTAGTCACTGCTTTTTAAACCACGGCGGTTATTTGGATTAAACGATGGTTGGTTGACTATCGCTAATACTTCACCAGTCTGAATATCTAATACGACAGCTGAGCCTGATCGGGCCCGATGCTGAGAAACTGTTTCTTTTAAAGCCTGATAGGTTAAATATTGTAAGCGGAGATCAATACTTAACTGAATGTTTTGGCCATCTTTAGTGCCTTTCAGTTGTTCGCCACCTTCAACATAATTACCACGACTATCTCGCACCATGCGCTTCAAACCCGGAACGCCCGTCAAAACATCATCGTGCATTAACTCAAGGCCTTCTTGGCCGTTATCATCTACATTGGTAAAACCAACGAGATGGGAAGTCACTTCTGCAGTTGGATAATAACGTTTGTATTCGCGTTGTAATGCCACACCGTCCAATTTTAGGTCGGTCACTTTGCCCGCAATTTCTGGTGTGACACGGCGCTTAAGGTAAACAAACTCTCGATGACTATTTTGTTTGACCTTTTTCTTCACTTTACTGGCTTTTAATCCCACTATTTTCGCTAATGATGCTAGTTGTTTTTTGTCGGCATCAAATTCTTGTGGGTTTATCCATACAGAATGGACAGGTGTGCTAATCGCTAAAGGTTCACCATGACGATCGAGAATCATGCCTCGATGTGCTGCAACAGGAACTTGCCGGACATGTCTTGCATCGCCTTGATCTCGCAAGAAATCCGGGTTCAAGACTTGAATATCCGCCAACCGCCAGCCTAGACCAATCACCAACGTCACAAAGATCAACCTCAATAAGTTGATCCGCCAAGCTGCAACGTGATGAATCGTTTTGCGACGGCTCATGGCTTTATCACCACTGTTTGTTGTGCCGTTGGTACCGTCATTTTGAGTTTTAATTTAGCTTGGCTTTCGATTCGTCCTGGCCCGGCATAGGTGCTTTGTTCAAGTAGTAACCTGCCCCACTCTTCGTTCAGATGGTCGCGATGTTGTTCTAGTTTTTGTAGCGCAACAAATTCGACACGACTTTGATGTTTGCTGTACACGACAGAAATTGCTGATGTGACGACTGCTAATACCATTAACACCAAGGCTAAGTTTTCACTTATGAGGGCAATCAACCGTCCGAAGGTCATGCGACTTTCTCCACAACACGAAGGACGGCACTACGTGCTCTTGGGTTAACAGATAATTCTTGTTCGCCCGCTTTAATTGCTTTACCGACTAATTTAATTGTTGGGTTTAACTGATCGGCCGTCACAGGAAAATGTGAAGGTAGATCATCTCCCTTAGCTTGATCACGGAAAAACCGTTTTACAATACGATCTTCTAGTGAATGAAAACTGATGACGGCTAAGCGCCCACCTGATGCTAATGCATCTACTGCTTGTTGTAATGCTTCAGTTAAGTCATCCAACTCATTATTAATATGGATACGAATGGCTTGAAACGTCCTGGTCGCTGGGTGCTTGTTTTTTTCACGAACTGGACTCGCTTTATCAACTAAAGCCGCCAATTGTTTTGTAGTCGTCAAGGGCGATTCATCACGTGTCTCGACAATAGCGCGCGCAATACGTTTACCAAACCGTTCTTCACCCAATGTTTTTAGTATCCGCTCAATCTCAGTCATCTCAGCTGTTGCAAGCCATTCCGCTGCACTGATGCCGACATTGGGGTTCATACGCATATCTAGTGGGCCATCTTTTTGAAAGCTAAAGCCGCGCTCGGCCATATCGAGTTGTGGTGATGACACGCCAATATCCAATAAGATTCCATCGACTTTCCCCTGCCACAATCTTGCATTAACTACCTGACTCAATGTTGCAAATGAACACTGTTCTATATCAAACCGTTCATCTTGTTTCGCTAACGCCTGCCCTGCTTTTATTGCCTCTGGATCTTTATCCAAACCCAATAATTTTCCTGTTGGCGATAGATTCGCCAATATGGCTTTTGTATGGCCACCTCGACCAAACGTACCGTCGACATACCAACCGTCGGCTTTGATCGCCAATCCTTCCACTGTCTCATTGAGCAAGACAGGGATATGTTCTAAACCCTTTTCTGTCATAGCTCAGCTAAATAGATAAATTTTCTAAGGCAGAAGGTAAATCACCCTCAAAGCCTAGTTCTACTGATTCATCCATCAAGCTATTCCACGCACCCTCATTCCAGATTTCAAATTTGTTGCCTTGACCAGACATCACAGATTCTTTTTCTAAATCTGCAAATTCACGTAATTTTGGTGGTAGCAACACTCGACCATGGCTGTCGAGTTCGCACTCAGTGGCATTTCCCAATAACATTCTTTTCAGTTGTCGGACTTTCGGATCTAGACTTGGTAAACTGACTAGCTTCTCTTCGACAATTTCCCATTCACCAAGGGGGTACATCTGTAAACAATGCTCAGCATGATCGATTGTGACAACGATTCGACCGTCACAACAGACGTCCAGAAGCTTACGGAACTTGGCTGGCACAGCCATCCGACCTTTCGCATCTAGATTAAATTTTGCTACGCCTCGAAACATTCAGTACTTGCCCTAGTTAGAAAACTTAAGTTGATCCACTTTGATCCACTTTTACCCACTTTTCGACACTATAGGAGTGAGGCTTAGGTGTGTCAAGCATCAAAATGCACAAAATCCTCTTTTGTGGACAATGACTTAGCGAACTGAAGTTAAAGCTGGGAAGTGTTATTTCTAGCGAAGGCCTATGACTACTTTCTTATCATTGCCCTGCAATTAGAAGTTAAAGTAACTTCTTAGCATTATCATTGAGCGGGCTAGCTGGAATGGCAAGGACGTTTATGTGAACTCTTTCACATAATTGAACTGAAATTACTCGTTGTTGCGGAAGTGAAGTTTTTACTGTTTTTGAATATAAAAAAAGCCACCTTAGAAGGTGGCTTTTGAATATACATTAGGTACGCTTTTTTTAAGCTTTGTTTTTACGACGTAAACCTAAGAAACCGAGCAAAGCTGGAGCAAATAGGAAAAATGCTGCTGGTACAGGGACTTCGCTGACTTTACTTGGCGTCCAGTCTAGATAAGTCGAGGTAGCGGCGCTAATTGATGATGCTACCGTCGGGAATGCCGTGTCTGATGCATCGTTATTACCACCAAAGTTTTGTAATACGCCTGCTAGAATAAGACCTGGTTGAAAAGGGCCAACCGCTACAATCCAATCACAAACACCCGCGCTAGCTGCACCAGAGCAGCCTTTTGTTTTCTCTGGGTTAAGGTCGAAGTATGTATCACCCCAAATCCCACCTTCGCCTAGTAGACTTATGCCCGCAGCTCCTGCTGCAAGTACAAAGTTTTGGTCATAGAATATATTTTGAAATTGGTTATTGAAACTAACATCATCTAAACCATAACCAACTACATTAATATTTGTCAGACCAACTAATTCACCACCCTGAACTACTGCACCCGGCATTGGCGCTGCAGAAACGTTTGCTGAATATGAAATGGTGACAGCCATGATAGCGGCACTGAATGTTTTGATTGTTTTTGCCAGCAAACTCATTATATTTCCTTATCTATATTTATGCGGTGCAGCCATCTTAAATCTATCTTAAGACCCGTCACTTTCCGTCCTTGGTTCACACTAAGTTTGGCATTAAAAATCAATTTCCGTCGCTATGCTAGCAGACGTCTTTTACATTTGCATAGTGTACTTTAGTACAAGCACAACAAATAAAAATGAGATGGCCGATAAGCCGGGTTCTGTCGAGAACAATCATTCATCTGGGACAAACGTCACCGTTTGCCTCAAGCAACCTACCCAAGAACGATACGGGCCATATCTGTATCTTTTTTCAATCTATCAACTATCATCTAATCTATAGGCTAGATGTCCGAAATATATCATTTTGTACCAAATTTTGTACCACTTTTTAGCGACACTACTAATCTATCATAGGGACGGGGGGGCTATTTTTGGATATTTGTTATCACTAGTACCACCCCACATACAAAAAAGGGTGAATTTGAAAAGGTCTTAGCTGCTGAGAAAGGGTAATAAAAAGCAGGGCATCAGGCGCTCTGTAAGCCCCTCTAAGACGTTCAAATCCCTCACCCTATACGCCGCTATGTAATGCCTAAAAAGGGCTTGTTTTGTCCACCTAAATATTAGAAGTTTGCCTTGGTTAACGTCTGCCTCTGCGCCACCCCCAAGGTGGTATCGGATTCTCTTGTAACCAAAGCCCTAACCTCTCTTTCTTAGCCCTAGATTCAAGCTCATAGAAAGCCATATCCTTGTTATATTTCCTATATACCCAAGACATCCCTTGTCTGACTGATTCAGCATTTAGGTTTTGACTGCCTACAAATACAGCACCTACTGTTCTCCCGTACCTGTCTGTTGTCTCTACTTCTACTAATGCTTGTTTCTGAAAAGCTAGACTAGAAAGAGCCTGCTTAGCTCTATTACCAAAGGGCTGTTTTCTTTCAGGTGTATCGATACCAGCTAGTCTAACTTTTACTTTTTGGTTTGTTGAAGTGAGTAAAGTAAGCGTATCGCCATCAGCTATCTTAACTACCTTACCTTCTAATGTTTCTGCTTGGGCTGATAGGGTAAAGAGTAAAAGTAAGGGTAAAAGTAATCTATTGATGTTTAGCCATCCACTCACGAGCCATATCTTGTGCTTTTTCTATTTGAGATGGCGTCATTTTTTTTAGCTACGATGCCTCTGTTTTTGACTGCATTTGAATTTCCATTTGCAGCTGCTATGTTCCACCACATGTGTGCACTTTTGTAGTCTTGGGCTACGCCTGTGCCATCGTAATACATATTCCCAAGGTTGGTTTGAGCTGATGCATACCCTTGCTCAGCAGCTTTTGTATACCACTTCACAGCCTCTTTGTAGTCTTGGATTACGCCTCCACTATACATAACCCCAAGGTTGAATTGAGCAAATACATCTCCTTGCTCAGCCTCAACCAAGCAGTTATCGAGATTAGTCTTATCACTGAGACTCTCATCATAACAAGCGAAAGCATTGCTGCTAAGGAGGAAAAAGAGTGTAGCGGCGATAATGTTTTTCATGTGATTCCTCTTAAAAACTGATGTCTTGATAATAACAAAATATTCACTTGAGCCAAATGTGGGTTGGTGATTTTGAGTGGTAACGTGTTATTTAGGGTAGCGCTCTGCCTGTAATCCACATCCTTCTTGGAACACAGAGATTTTCAACGATGTTGCATTGGTTAGCTCGGATGTTATTATCCTCCTTAATGAAGTGACCGTTAAATCGGGGTGAAACCACTTAAACTATTGTTGGGCACAAGACTACGGAATTCACACATGGGCTCGAAAGATATCCTTCTTAATGAAATTCTTCATCTAGATGATTTATCGAATGTGAAGATAAGATTTAACTTGATGTTTGATGGTCATTGGAACCCAGCTGACTTTTATAAAAATGCAGACCATAAAACAATGCTAAATGGTCAATATTGGAATTACAGCAAGAAGAAGTCGTTTAAATCTGGTCAAGTGAACTTAGGGTTTATCAAGATTGAAGATGACCTATGGCTTCTATTCCACGCTGGTAAAGTCACAAAAGATTTGAATATTCTGAATGGCATGGGATATGAATTCGAGTCATTACCTGAATATGAAAAGTATTGTGGCAGGCTAATCATTAAGTATAAGAATAAATCACAAAATATGGTTCGTCTTGCTGAGTCAGTGATAGGCGACTGTCTAATTGAGAAAATTTTACCAGGCAAATTTGATAATGATTTATTTCCTGGTTATGAGAATATTGATTTATCTTGGTCAGACCTGGCTAGAGCGATAGATAAAGAAACATGGAAAGCCGCACTTGCCAACCAGAAAGGAGTCTACCTTATTACTGATACATCAAATGGTAAAATGTATGTAGGTTCTGCTTACGGAGAAAATATGATTTTAGGGCGTTGGAAGTCATACATAAGTAGCCTTCATGGTGGCAATGTCGAGCTTAAGAGCATAGACGAAAAGCACATAAGAGAAAACTTTAGATATAGTGTATTGGATATATTTAAGGCAACAACAGACGATAAACTAATTCTCAAGAGAGAGGCTTGGTGGAAGACAGTTCTAAAAACAAGAGAGTTTGGCTACAACTCAAACTAAGCACCCAACAACTTCATCAGCCTGTTTTAAAGGCGTTAATATAACAGCTCAAGAAAATACTCTTTCTAATTACGCATGTGTTTATAATGTCTACTGAAGTTATTCCTAATTGTACCGACCAGACCTTGAAAGGATTAGCATGAGATTTTTAGCCGTGTTGTTTTCAGCCATGTTTTTAGCTGGGTGTGCATCAATAAAACCAGTCCCTTTTAAAGGGCCAAATGGCAAGCAGGCATACAGCATGCACTGCAGCGGCATGGGGCGCACATTAGGTAAATGCTACCAGAAGGCTGGAGAGGTATGTCCCAACGGCTATTCGATTGTTGGTCAAAACACTTCAACAATAGCTGTCCCATACAATGGTAGCTTTGTAGCAGCACCTCAACACAGCCTCGCCGTCGAGTGTCGACAATAGTTTAGTAGCGCAATGGAATGCTACACATACGCGTCTGCAATTAAATACAGTTGACACTTCGTTCCTCTAGTGAAATGGGAAGACAAAAAAGCCAATTTTTGATGTGGTTAGTTTGTGGGCATAGCAGGGTTGTGTTAAACAGAATGTGGCATTTGAGGTGTATTAGGGTATGAAGCCGAAAGACTTAGGGACTGTAACCTGTGCTTCTATTCTGGGGCTTAGTTTGGGTTTTCATGCGATAGTCAAAAGGGACTAGAGTCTAAACTCATTAACAAGCCCATACTGGAGCTAAACCTTGCCAAAGAAACCAATAGCAGAAGTAGCGTTCCCCGAAATCCCACTTGATTTAGCCAAAGGGGAGAATCTTCTCAAAGATGCTATCAGGCAGTTCTTTGGCAGTATCATACAAGCTAGAAAATTAACTCCTAAAGAACAACAAACACTGCCAGAAAACATAGCTATAAAAGCTGCTGCTGGTTTAGGTAAAACATCCCAAGTTATTTCTGAACTGTGTGTGGGGCAAGTTAAATACAAAAAAGCTGTCCATGTTGAATATTACGTCCCTACGCATAAGCTGTCTTCTCAGTTAGCGGACGATTTAAAAGCAGAATATCAGATACATGCAGAGCGTATTGCAAGAGAAGAAAGACCCAGCATTAATGTGTCAGTTGTTAAGGGTAGACAGCAAGCTAACACAGAAGGCATGCCCTTATGCAATAAAGCAGAACAAGTTAATCAGCTCATTTCTTTGGGATATCCAGTCTCTTCTAGGCTATGCAAAGATAACAATAGTCAGTGCGAATATTACTCAAGCTGTGGCTACCAGAAACAATTCAAACCCCAAGTAGTCGATACAAGTGGCATTACATTACCTGCTGTAACAGTTATGACCCACCAGCAATTGTTTTTAGAACGTCATTCATTTCTACCTAAACCAGACTTTGTAGTAGTAGATGAATCTTTCTACCAAGCAGGGATAGAGAAGATAGAAATAGGACAGGAGGTTATTAGTCTTATTACGTCAGAGGGTGAGCCTAATAATGTCATTAGAGCATTAAGGCAATTCATACTAGATAAACAGCCTCTACTTAAGTCTTTTCGTGAATTGGATGTAAGTAAAGAGGACATACTTGAAGAAGCTAAACAACACAGCTTTAAAGAACTCAATAGCATTAAACCAGAACAAACAGGACAAGAGCAGAACACATATCTTAACTCTGCCTCTAAATATCTTAAGTTTGATTACATACTGACAGCATTAGCTGATGAACTTGGGGTATACCAACGAGATGATAGTTATTTACTTAGTATAGGTAGAGACAAAAGAAGCAATATTCAACTAACCTTCATGAAGCGAAAGGAGATGAATATCCCTGAAGGAGTCCCTGTTCTGTTTATTGATGCTGATTTAAACGAAGAAGTAATTAAATTATTTAGACCTAATACAAAGGTAATCAAAATACCCGTAGAGAGACAAGCTACAATCCATCAGTTTAATAAAACATTAAGCCATTATTCGAGACAAAATAACCCAGAGGTATCAGAACAGATACATACTTTCCTCAATTTGTTTAAGAAAGATAAAGAATGCTTAATAGTAACCACTAAAAAGTTACGTAAAGAACTAACAAAAGAAACTGATGAGCAAATTAAAAGCACAGGATTATATGTCAATGCCTCTATTAATCACTACGGTAACCTTCGAGGTCTAAATGACTTTAGTGACTTTAAAACAGTTGCGGTGCTCGATAGAAGCCAACCCAAAAACCAACAACTAGAACAAACTGCTCAAGCTCTATGGTTCGATAAAGCTACTATCTCAACTATAGGTGATACTAAATATCCAAGACATCAACGTAGCTTTAGAATGAAGGATAACTCTAATCAAGCTGTGTTCGTGAGTTATCACCCTGATAAGTATGTGCAAATCCTATTAGAGATTAGCCGCGAGGCTGAGATTACTCAGGCAATAGATAGACTACGTCTACTTCGTGGTAATAACGATAGACAAGTATTTATAGCCACTTCTATTCCTGTTGATGTGACGATTGATTATTTATGGGATTGGAGACTCTTTCACAGGCTTCTTAAGTTATTAGAACAAAGCGAAGTTCTCCCGTTACACCCTGAGCATTTTCTTAAGGTATTTACTAAAGATAGTGTCAAAACTAAAGCAGGGGCTAAAGACTTAGTTGGAAATCTGAATAAGATGCTACCTCTAATAAGAATTCTTATTAGGAACTACCTCTTATTCGAATATAAACACGTAGATTCCAGAAAATCAGCTAGGGCTCTTATTGCTAGTTCTGCCGCTAAACCTAAAGAAGTGTTAGAGCAGAATATTGGTGTAGAAATAAAGTCCGTAAAGCTAATGGATTAATTACCAATAAAGGGCAAGTGGTTGGGATGTACATACCACAGCTACTAACGATTTTAGGACTGATAAAGTATCTAATAACTAACATTATCTACTACTGGCAATACGTCTTTTAGGTGAAAAGTGTGTGTATACCTATCAGTCTGTCCTGCTCCAGACTTTTCATGGCCAACTACTTGCTGAACTAACACATTGGAAACACCAGCAGCTCTCGCTTTAGTAATAAAAGTATGCCTAAGAGAGTGCAATACAATTCTCTCACCAAGATAATTAACCCTCTCTTCAAATAGTGTGTTGAATAAACCAGTTACTTTGTTTGGAGAAACATTAAACAGTAATTCATCCTGACAAGATTTAACCCAGTCTAAAACCCCATCTTTAATTAATTTTTGGTGAATAGGCACTACTCTAATTGCTGCCTTTGTCTTACCTTGTTTTATATGAAAGAAGTATCTATTTGAGTCTGAACAATAGTGGAAGTCACTTTTATGTAAGCCAAGTATTTCAGAGCGTCTTGCTCCAGAATATACTGATAACGAAATGAACCACTTAAACCAGCTTTGTTTACTTGTGGACTTCTTTAATACAGCTCTAACTTGTTCATCGTTCAAAGCTGCATAACGGTTGTCTTGATATTCGTATCTCAATCCTTCTGTTGGCGATTGAGAGAGTATATCTAGCTCGTGCTTTAGATAACGGCTAAACAAACTCTGACAGAGCTTAAGATGCTCTTTAACATATTTCCCAGAGACTAGGTCACCTTCTGGAATATCCATCCTTAGAAGCTCCTGTGTGTCCTTCTGTGCGTAATTTTTCTTGTTCCGTTGAGGAAGTCTAGCAATATGATTTAAAGCTATTTTAATGTCTGATTTCGTCACCTTATCAACAGGTACATCTCCTAGTAAATGAATCAGATTATTAAACATTCTCTGATTAGCTTTTAATTGTTTTTCAGTCCATGACTTCCAGTTACTAAAGTCTGACCATGCCCCAGATAATAACGGAACCGACTTTGTCTCATTAGCTATGTATGGCTTGTTAGTTTCAATTTGGAAAGGACTTTTAAAGTCTGAAATATCTCGAAGCACTCCTTCTACACTTTCCCTACCTACACAATCACGAAGAATCCTGATTAATGGAAGTTTAGCGGAGACTAAAGCCAATGCTGTTGTATGGGAATCTGTACGTAAACTGCGCTTAATTTCAGTTGGGAGTTGAGGGCATAACTCACGAATATACGGAGGTAATACGTATCGAAAATAGAATATATTCCCTCTTTGAAAGAGGTAGTTTTGTACCAGTTTTTGTACCATAAGTCAGTTACTCCTTTCGAAAGAAATAGCTAACCTACTGATTAGATTTGATAATAATTAAAAAATGAGATGGCCGATAAGCCGGGTTCTGTCGAGAACAATCATTCATCTGGGACAAACGTCACCGTTTGCCTCAAGCAACCTACCCAAGAACGATACGGGCCATATCTGTGTGCAAGCACACTGCTCTTCTATTTGGTCTTGCTCCAGGTGGGGTTTACCATGCCATAACTGTTACCAGTTATGCGGTGCGCTCTTACCGCACCTTTTCACCCTTACCGATCATCCAAAAACAAGCGGCGGTCTATTTTCTGCTGCACTGGCCGTAGGCTCGCGCCTCCCAGACGTTATCTGGCACCCTGCCCATTGGAGCCCGGACTTTCCTCACTATTAGCCAATGCTAAAGCGCGATTGTCTGGCCATCTCAAGACGCTGATAATACTTGAAAAAGCTTATGTTTGCTTGAGTTTTAACGCCAAGTCATAGGCTTTATTTTTACTTATTCCTAATAATTGCGATGTTATTGCTGCCGCTTTTTTTATTGGTAAGTCGGGTAATAATAGTAACAACACCCTTTCCATCTCAACATCGCTGGGATCAATTTGTTCCGTTTTACCTGCCACCAGCAACACGCACTCCCCGCGTTGTTGATTGCTATCATTCTCTACCCAAGTTGCTAATTCGCCTAACGGTTTTGTCATAATGGTTTCGTGTAGCTTGGTCAATTCTCTCGCTAAGCAGGTTAAACGATCTGGCCCAAATATCTCTTCCATCTCATTTAATGTTATTTTTAATCGCCTCGGGCTTTCATAAAAAATAAGGGTGTGTGAGGTATTTTTTAGGCTCTCTAACAGTTGTCGTTTTGTACCTGTTTTGGTCGGTAAAAAGCCTTCAAAACTAAATTTATCTGAAGGTAGTCCTGAAGCAGATAAAGCCGCGATAAGGGCGCAGCTACCTGGGACGGGTACGACCTTTATATTATGTTCTCTTACTAACGACACTAAGCGATAACCCGGATCACTAATCAATGGTGTGCCAGCATCACTTATCAGCGCAACAGATTCTCCTTGTTGTAGGCGTGATAATAAAACTTCACTGCGCTGCTGCTCATTGTGTTCGTGTAAAGAGACAGCCGGTGTTTTAATCGCGTAATGCTGTAATAAGTGGCCACTATGACGCGTATCTTCAGCTGCGATGACATCAACAGCTTGCAAGACTTCAATGGCACGAGAGGAAAGATCAGCCAAATTTCCAATCGGTGTGGCCACAATATATAAATTTGCTGATATTGATTCGATTTTTGTCACGTAAGACTTACCTTCATTTTTGCAGACTCAGTTCTGGTCGTAATATACGCGAACAGGTAAACTGTTTTTCATTATTATAAAAATACGCTTGTAATGACTATGATGCTATCGCGATTTTCTTTAGCCGCCATTGTGGCCCTCTCTATGACTCTTACTGCATGTCAATCCTTGAGTCCACTAACTGTGCCAGATGTAAAAGCAGAATCACAGGCACGTATTGCTGTTCAATCTGGTGATTTTTCAAGTGCTGCACAACAATATGAGGCATTGGCCAAATCTAGTGGTGGTACGCATCGTTCGCGGCTATACATTCAAGCGGCCTCAGCTTATTGGCAATTAGGCCAAGTCGAACAAGCACGTGCGACATTAGCGAAAATTGATCGCGAACAATTAACACCCAACTTGGCTTTCGAACTGTCCATTTTGGAAGCCAACTTCGCTATTCAGGCACTCGGTGCATCGCAAGCATTGTCGCTACTAGAACCTTATCGTGCTGATCAATTAACCACGAGACAACAGCGTACGTTGTACCGAACTCGCATTCAAGCTTATCAAATCAGTGAAAATTGGTTAGAAATGGCAAACAGTCATATTAGCTTGGATAATTTATTACCTGATAGCGAACGTGAAGCTAATCAACAACAATTATGGCAGGCACTAATGATGCTGACGCCAGAAGCATTAAACTTATTTAATCCTGGCTTCCCTCCTGCCACAGATAGTGGCTGGTTCGCACTCGCTCATATTATCAAAACCTATCAAAACAATCCTGATGTGCTCATTGTTGCATTAGAAGACTGGCAACGCAGTTATCCTAATCACACTGCTTTACCTTCCATTTATAAACAAGAAATTGAAACCACAGGTACCCTACTGCCAAAAAAAATAGGTCATATTGCGATCTTATTACCTGCTTCAGGTCCTTATGCTGAAGTCGCTCGAGCCATTAGAGAAGGTATCTCAGCAGCACATTATGCGGAAAACTCCGAAACGAAATTACATTTTATTGAAACACAAACAGATAGCATTTCTGGTCTGAGCAATGTGCAATATGCCTACCAACAAGCGATTGATTTAAATGCCAGCTTGATGATCGGACCTTTAGATAAAGAATCCATTCAGGTTTTATCTCATGCTCCTCAACTTCCTATTCCTGTTTTAGCCCTTAATCGCTTATCTGGTTTCCAACAGAAACCCAATTTATACCAATTTGGCTTGGCGCCTGAAGATGATGCGATTGCTGCTGCAAAAAATGCGATGGCTAAAGGCTATCGCCGTGCCGTTGTTGTTGCACCTGATGCTGCTTGGGGCCAGCGCGTTGCTGCCGCATTTGAAGCCCAATGGCTAAGTCAAGGTGGTGTTTTATTGGGTCAAGCGAGTTATAACGAAGCGGAACATGATTACGCCAATGTCATTACCCCCTTATTAGGCCTATCTGCCAGTGAACAGCGTTATAAAAAAGTACGTCAGACACTGGGTATTCCTGCAGAGTTTGAGCCTCGCCGTCGTCAAGATATTGATTTAATATTTCTGGCTGCTCGTCCTAATAAAGCTAGGCAATTAGTACCACAATTTAAGTATCATCGTTCTGGCCAGTTACCTATCATCGCGACTTCTCATGCTTATTCAGGCCGTGAAGATACACAGCAGGACATTGACTTGAATGGTTTATTTATCAATGATATTCCTTGGGCATTCCCGGAACTTGCGGAAGACGATTATACCTACCAGGCTCTAACACAACAGCAGTCTACTTCTTTTGGACGTCTATTACGCCTATATGCGCTAGGAGCCGATGCATACCGGTTAAGTAAAGAACTTAACCGTTTAAGTCATTCTCCTACGCTTAGTTTTCAAGGTGCTACTGGCGCATTATCTATAGATGATAATGGCTTCGTTAACCGTCATCTGAACTGGGGCACTTTTTCAGACGGTAAAATCAGACTATTGGCTTCGCCAGTTATAGAATAATGCCTACCTCAAAGGCTCTCGGTGATGCTGGGGAACAATTAGCGCTAAATTACCTTGAAAAGAATGGACTTAAGTTAATCACGCGTAATTTTCGTCAGCGAGGTGGTGAAATTGACCTGATCATGCAAGATGAGAAGGTTTTGGTATTTATCGAAGTCAGGCGTAGACAATCCGAACAATTTGGCAGCGCAATAGAAAGTGTGACCTATCAAAAACAACAGCGACTTATCCAAACTGCTCAATATTATCTCCAACAAAATAACCGAAGTTATCCTAGTTATCGCTTTGATGTCATCGGGATTTCACCGGTTAGTAATGACTTTAATATCAACTGGGTAAAAGATGCATTTCAACTAAACTAATACTAGCTAAATGTGTCTTATACAGCGATAATAAAACCATTATTGATTAGGATCTTACCATGTTAAAGTCGAAATTTGCGCTACTTCTGCTCCTTCCTCTTATTCTATTACAAGGGTGTGCAACAGCTGTTATTACCGGTGCTGCAACGGGCGTTTCTATTGCTCATGACAGACGAACAACAGGATCGGTCATTGACGATCAAGGCATTGAGTTCAAAGCTGCCAGTGCTATTTATAGAAACAAAGCTATCTATGATCAAAGTCATGTCAATGTAACCAGTTATAACGGTACGGTCCTCATCACGGGAGAAGCTTTAACAGAACAGTTAAAACAACAAATTTATGAGCTTGTTCGTATCATTCCTAAGGTTCGCACAATCCATAATGAGTTAATCATTGCAGCCCCAAGCGCCTTGCCTTCACGTAGTAGCGATGCTTGGATTACCTCTAAGGTCAAAGCGAAAATAACAGCCGATGAAAACTTAGATCCCTTCTTCGTTAAAGTCGTCACAGAGCATGGCATTGTTTATTTAATGGGGATCGTAACGCGATCAGAAGCACAGCGTGCTGTCCACATTGCTTCAACATCGGCCGGCGTACAACGTGTTGTTAAAATTTTTGAGTATGCTGACTAGAAAGGTTTAACCACCGCTAATATCACTACCGCAACCAAAATCAACACTGGGAATTCATTGAACCAGCGATAGTAGACATGTGAACGCTGGTTCGTATCGTTCGCAAACTCTCTTAAGATACGTCCACACAAGCCATGGTAAGCAAATAATACGAGTATCAATGCCAATTTCGCATGAAGCCAACCCATCGTTGTTAGTACTGACATCGGATAAAAGCTCATTAACCAAATGCCCAATACCAAGGCCACTATTGCACTGGGTGTCATGATACCCCTATATAGCTTACGTTCCATTACTTTGAACCGTGTATTACTCACCTCATCTTCGCTCATCGCATGATAAACAAATAGACGTGGCAAATAGAATAACGCCGCAAACCAAGTGATCACGGACATAATATGAAAGGCTTTCACCCACAACATTCCCAATTCCTTTCAAATCAATGATAGTATCGCCCTAATTTATCACGGAGTGGACCATGACAGAAAATAATCATGATGAAAGACGACAATTTAGTCGTATTCCATTTGATGCCCATGCTCATCTCAATGATAAACAAGGTCATTTACACCTGAACTGCAACGTTCTAGACATCTCATTAAAAGGGCTATTGGTTGAAAAACCAGATCACTGGATTGGTGAAATTGGCGCAGCTTATGACCTCGACGTTATTTTAGGGGATGCAGATATAGTCATTAAAATGGCCAGTACAGTCGCCCATATCGATGATCAACGGATTGGTTTTCAATGTCGGCAACTCGATCTTGACAGTATGAGTCATTTAAAACGCCTCATTTCACTTAATTTGAGAGATGACTGGTTGTTACAACGTGAGTTATCCGCCTTGATTACACAATAACCTGAATCATAAAATATATTTCTTATGCGTATGCGCTATAACGGTTTCACACTCATTGAACTAGTCATGGTTATTGTCATTTTAGGCATCTTAGCAGCCATTGCATTACCTAAATTTGCAAACCTACAAGACGATGCTGAATTAGCTGTAGTTGAATCAACTGCTGGTGCTTTTCGCTCAGCTGTTAAAATCGCACAAATGAAATGGCGTGCCAGTGGTGAACAACGTAATAATATCGCCCTATCTGGCTCCAGCTTTGCTAATATGGTTGACTACAGTCAAGTTTGGTTGCCCAGTGCAACATTGGCGAATCAATACCGAAACCAACCCCAGTGCTAACAATGCAACAGACTGCTTAACGGTTTTTTTATTGATTATGAATCGTTGTGACAATACAGAAACAGACTGTGGAGGCTTAACTGATGAGCAATTTCAGCATACTTATTTAGGTGGCGGCGTATGCCAATACACCTATCGTGATAATACTAACTACCGTATTCGTTACGAAACCAATACCGAAGCTTGTAGCATTACCACTTCTGGTTTTTAGATCCTATTTATTTTAAAGCGTCAATTGCTTCTGATAGATGCTGGACGGCGACGACTTTAATCCCTTTAATAGCCTTACGCGGCGCATTAGCTGTTGGCACAATCGCATGTTTGAAGCCGTGCTTTGCAGCATCACTGATTCGCTCTTCTCCTGCTTGTACCGGCCGAATTTCCCCCGTTAACCCCACTTCACCAAAGATGATTAAGTCACGCGGTATCGGTTTATTTCTTAAGCTGGATAGCACGGCTGCTAATACGGCTAAATCAGCCCCTGTTTCACTAAGCTTCACGCCACCAACGACGTTAATGAATACATCCTGATCACTACAAGTAATGCCGCCATGTCGATGTAAGATAGCCAATAGCATGGCTAATCTATTTTGTTCCAAACCTACCGAAACACGCCTTGGATTACCTAAGGGACTATCGTCAACCAAGGCTTGTACCTCAACCAACATAGGTCGACTGCCCTCTCTAATGACGGTCACTACGCTTCCGGCTAGAGCTTCATCACCGCGTGATAGGAAAATGGCAGAGGGGTTACTGACTTCTTTTAAGCCCAGTTCTGTCATGCCAAAGACGCCTAATTCATTGACGGCGCCAAAGCGGTTTTTCACGGCACGTAAAATACGGAAACGCGTTGAAGAATCACCTTCAAAATAAAGTACCGTATCTACCATATGTTCCAATACGCGAGGGCCTGCTAATGCGCCTTGCTTAGTGACATGTCCTACTAATACCATCGTGGTACCACTGGACTTTGCAAAGCGGACTAATTGCGCCGCGCTTTCTCTCACCTGCGCCACTGTACCCGGGGCTGATTGTAATAATTCAGTAAAGACGGTTTGAATAGAATCAATCACCATGACTTGGGGTTTAAGCGTTTTAGCCGTTGCGACCATTTGTTCGGCGTGCGTTTCAGCCAAGAGATCAAGTGGAATATTTTCAAGCTGCAACCGCTCTGCACGAAGGCGAATTTGCTGTAATGACTCTTCGCCACTGATATACAACGGACTGACACCACTGGTCTTGGCCATCATCGCCATCGCCTGTAGTAGTAATGTTGATTTGCCTATACCTGGGTCACCACCAATTAAGACGACCGATCCTGTCACTAAGCCACCACCTAATACCCGATCAAGTTCTGGTAAACCCGTTGTCCAACGTACTGCTTGTTCAGACGTCACTTGGCTTAATGTTTGGACCTGGCCTTTTTGTTCACCCGCGTAGCCCGAATGGCGGCTGATTGTCGCTTGGTTTGTTGAAGAAGTCGGTGCTTGGATTTCTTCGCTTAAACTATTCCATGCACCACATTCGCCACACTGGCCTGCCCACTGTGGCGTCTGAGCACCGCACTCTTTACAACTATAAATCCGTTTTACTTTAGCCATGGTACTGCCTTCCTACCCGCTGATTCAGACCACAAAGTAATTCATAAGCAATGGTTTGTGCTTGTTTAGCTAACTGATCAACTGACACATGCTCATCTCCCCATAGCACGACTTCATCACCTATTTTTGCCTGCTCTATTGTTGATAAATCGATGCAAATCATATCCATTGATACTCGCCCCAACACCTTCACAACTTGGTTATGCAGACTGACGTGGCCAGTATCAGATAATAGGCGGTTATAGCCATCGCCGTAACCAATATTCACCGTACCAACTAGCACCGGTTCGGTCGCTTGCCAGTCACCGCCATAGCCGACTTGATCGCCTTCTTGAAGTTGCTCAACCGAAATCAGTTGTGCCTTTGTTTGCATCACCGGCTTTAGATTCAGCGATTGTGCTGTTTTATGTTCAAAAGGAGAAGCACCATATAGCATCAAACCGGGACGTACCCAATCTTGATGGCTATCCTGTAGTGTCATGATAGCAGCTGAATTAGCCATGCTAATTGGGCCCGTGTGATCAGTTAATAATCCCGACATGATGGTTTGTTGCTGTCGGTTACGATCATCGCCTTCACTATCGGCATTAGCAAAATGGCTCATTAATCCTATATCATCGTCAATATTCTCGGTGTTTTTTAACGCTGCGACAGCATCATGGACTTTATCTGGTGCGAAACCTAATCGATGCATTCCTGTTTCTACCATTACCCAGCAGAAAGATAAGCGGTTGGCCAATGTCAATTCAGATAGCCATTGAATCTGCTGTTGATGATGGAAAACAGGAGATAATTGATATCTAGCGGCTTGCTCGCATTGTGACTTAGAATGAATACCTTCTAGCAGTACAATGGCTTTATCGATACCTGCTTCTCGTAACTGAATGCCTTCTGATAAGCGGGCAACCGCAAAGGCGTCGCTGTTATATAAAGCTTTTGCCACTTCAACATTGCCATGACCGTAGGCATCGGATTTTATGACTGACATCACCTTGCTATTCGGCGCGCAGTCTTTCACCCTTAAAAAATTATGCTTTAATGCAGCGAGATTAATCTCTGCAATAGGGTAAGTCGGCACAATTAAGGTTCACCATAATCATCATAGTTATTGAAAGCGAAATTTTCGAAACGGGTGTACTTACCTTGGAATGTTAAAGCCACGGTCCCAATTGGACCATTACGTTGTTTACCGATAATAATTTCTGCTTTGCCTTTTTCGGGAGAATCTTCGTTATAAACTTCATCACGGTAGATAAATACGATTAAATCGGCATCTTGCTCAATCGCCCCTGACTCGCGTAAATCTGACATGATTGGCCGTTTATTGGGTCTTTGCTCAAGGCTTCGGTTTAACTGTGATAATGCAATGACAGGTACCTCAAGCTCTTTCGCTAAGGCTTTTAATGAACGCGAAATCTCAGAGACTTCTGTAGCTCTGTTTTCACTGGCACCGCCGCCACTAGCTTGCATCAATTGGATATAGTCAATCACAATCAGGCTCAAACCATGTTCACGTTTCAGCCTTCTTGCTCGTGCTCGTAATTCTGTTGCTGTTAACGCTGGGGTATCATCAATGAATAGAGGTGCCTCGTTGAGTAAAGCTATCGCTGATGTCAACCTTGGCCAATCATCATCATTGAGCTTACCCGTTCGTAGCCGGTGTTGATCAATCTGACCTAGAGAAGAAAGCATCCTCATTGCCAAAGCATCGGATGGCATTTCCATACTAAAAACGGCCACGGGTTCTTTGCTTTTTATCGCTGCATTTTCAGCCAAATTCATTGCAAAGGTCGTCTTACCCATCGATGGTCGGCCAGCTACAACGACAAGATCGGCTGGCTGTAGGCCTGATGTCTGTTCATCAAAGTCTGTGAAACCTGTCGATAGTCCTGTGATGGCACTGTCTTGCTCAAATAAGGTATCAATCCGGTCAACGACTTTACTTAAAACTTCTTTGACTTGAACAAAGCCGCCGGCTCTTTTAGCCCCTTTTTCCGCTATTTCGAAGACTTGGCCTTCAACCAAATCCAACATTTCTTCACTGCTTCTACCCTCGGGGTTGAAAGCGGTATTAGAAATACTGGTACCAACAGCAATCAATTGGCGCAAAATAGAGCGTTCTCTTACAATAGAGGCATACGCCACAATATTCGCTGAGCTTGGTGTATTACGGGATAGCATTCCAAGGTAAGCTAGTTCACCAACTTGATCGAGTTCACCACGTTTATCGTGATATTCCGCAAGCGTAATCACGTCAACAGGTTGAGACTGTTCAAATAATGCTGCTATACCACGGAAGATAAGTTGATGATCTCGACGGTAGAAATCATGTTCAACAAGCAAATCAGCTGTTTTTTCCCAGCTTTCGTTGTCTAGGAGGAGTCCACCCAGCACAGATTGCTCGGCTTCAATTGAATGTGGCGGTACTTTCAGTGCCTCTGTGGCAGTATCTTTATATGAATCAAGATAGCTTAAATCTTCCACAACACTTCACCACCCTAAGCAGTACACAGGTTAATCACGTTGCCACTTTATCGGAATATGCTCACCCAATTTAATGGCATCAATTTGTTAGCACCGTAGTCAGACTACGGTGCTAACAGAACTTCTTTTTTACGCTTCTTCTTGTGCTTTAGCAATCGCTTCTGCTTCTTCTAACGCAGCCACTCTTGCTTTTTCAGCTTCAGCAGCTTCTGCTTGTGCTTGAAGTTGCGCTTCTGAAGAGATATTCACTTTAACGGTAACAACAACATCTGAATGCAATTGAACATCGATATTGTATTCACCCGTGTGGCGTAATGCGCCCGTTGGTAAACGGACTTCATTGCGCTCGATATCGGCGCCTTGCGCATTTAATGCTTCAGCAATATCTGTTGCGCCTACTGAACCGAATAACTTACCTTCGATACCCGCATTAGCCATGATATTAACATCACCTGCCGCCACTAATTTTTGTTGGCGCTGCTCTGCTTCACTCAGCAATTTAGCTGCTGCGGCTTCTAATTCAGCACGGCGCGTTTCAAAAATTTCTCTATTTCTTTTATTTGCAGGTAAGGCTTTACCTTTAGGTACTAAGAAGTTACGACCAAAGCCCGCTTTAACGTTAACTTCATCACCCAAGTTACCCAGTTTCTGCATTTTTTCTAGTAAAATGACTTGCATTTTTCTATCCTCGTTCGCAGTACTATTACTGCTTTTATAAAATTACTCGCCTTGCTCTACTGAGCTTCGGCGAAAATTAAACCATTGTTCTAAAACACCTATCAACGCTAATAAAAACACCATCTGAGGCATCATAATTAGCAGTAATATATACATCACCATCAACCAAGCTTTGTGCTTTTGTTGTAATCTCACAATCGCATGCACTACCGCCACACCCTGCACGGCAAATAACGCTAGTAGCACAGGTAAACAGTCCTGCATAATCGCCAAATCTACACCCGGTAATAAAGCCATAAATGCGACTATTACCGTCACTGTTGCTGGCAGTTTACCTAGTTGTAATTGCTGAAACTCTTCAGCAAAACTACCTGGATTGAACAAACCCGCTTGCCATGCGCGACCTAACAACAAGCCCAACACAACATTAGTAAACAAGCCTGCAACAATTAATCCTGTCATCATGCTCGACAAAGTGGCAACAAATGATGCTGTTTCCGCTTGTTCTAACTGCCAATCTGGTTGTGCTTGCAGCATTTCCACGAAAGGCCCCATCATCTGTGACCACCATGCTGCTGGATCAGATAATACTAAGTATGCTCCGACCACCAACAAAAGCCCTATCCCTGCTGTCACAAGCAAACTCATCACCAGTGACCGGGTGTAACCTAATACCAAAGTGATACCAAATACTGGTAACCAACTTGAAACTAGAAACAATCCCGTTATATGCGGCTGCTTAAGCAAAAACGTGGCTGCGATGGCAAACACGATAGTCGCTATTGCAACAACTGTTATTCCTTCTTTTGGTCCAGCACGTAATGTACTGAGGGCAATGATGCCACTGGCTAAGTAACTCACCGGTGGTATCGCCAATGCCATTAACGACATGGCTGCAATAACCATTGCAGCTTGCCAACGGCCTTGCATCGAAAATCTTGCAAGTCCATGAAGCATAATCCGTTAAACCTGTTGTTCGATGTTTTAGTAAAAACCTTACTTGTGCATATCGCAGTAAGGAATTAGAGCCAAGAAACGTGCACGTTTGACACAAGTTGAAAGCTGACGTTGGTAACGTGCTTTCGTTCCTGTGATACGGCTAGGCACAATTTTGCCTGTTTCCGTGATGTAATTTTTCAATAAATTGACATCTTTATAATCGATTTGCTTCACGCCTTCGGCAGTGAAACGACAGAATCTTCTACGTCTAAAAAAGCGTGCCATGATTATGCTCCTGCGTTGTCGCGGCTACGAGACTTGTTGTCGTCTTCGTCTTTACGCATCATAGGTGATTGTTCAGTCTCAGCACTATCCATACTTACGACAAGGTGACGAATCACTGCATCGTTGAAACGGAAAGCGGTTGTGACTTCTTCTAGTTGTGGAACGTCACATTCGACATTCATCAAGACATAATGTGCTTTATGCACTTTATTAATAGGGTAAGCCAATTGACGGCGACCCCAGTCTTCTAGACGGTGAACTTGACCACCTTCGCTTGTGAAAACCTGTTGATATTTTTCAATCATGGCAGGCACTTGTTCGCTCTGATCAGGGTGGACCAGAAACACTATTTCGTAATGTCTCATTAGAGCTCCTTACGGTTTAAACAGCCCCAACATCTTTAATGCAGGGCAAGGAGGATACCCAACGCGTGGGTAATCAACTATTTTACGTTATTTTTATATGAAATCACAAGCCTCTTTGACGTGCTGCTTCAAACAGGCAGACACCAGCTGCCACGGAGACATTGAGACTTTCTGCACTACCTTGCATCGGGATATAGACCACTTGATCACAATGTTCTCTTGTCAAACGCCTAATACCACGGCCTTCAGCACCTAAAATAATCGCTAAAGGTCCTTCTAACTTAATATCGTATAAGGCCGAGTTACTATCTCCAGATGTCCCCACCAGCCAAACACCCGTTTGCTGCAATTCTCGGAGAAGACGCGCAAGATTTGTTACTTGAACAAAAGGTAGCCTTTCGGCAGAACCACTTGATACTTTCATTGCTGTTGCCGTTAGACCTGATGCACGATCCTTAGGTGCAATCACAGCATGTGCACCCGCAGCCTCAGCCGTTCTCAAACAAGCGCCCAAGTTATGCGGATCTTGAACACCATCTAAAATAAGGAGTAATGGCGCTGTACCATTGTCGATAAGATCATCAACTAGTTTTAATAGATCAGGCTCAGAAAATTCTTTGAGTGGACTGCATTTAGCGATGCCACCTTGATGACGCACATCGGGCATCATCTCATCTAGTTCTGCTTTTGTGACTTTGTTGACAGGTAATTTATGCACTTTAGCAGCAGCTTGGATTGCTGCTACCCTATCGTCATGTCGTTCATCCGCTAACCAAACCTCTGTCACCCGCGATACAGGCAGCTCGAGGGCTGCCTGTATCGCGTGCAAGCCAAAGATGAAATGGCTTTGATGGTCATTTCGTTTCTCTGGTTTTTGCGTTTTACGGCGTTTGGTATGCGTTTGACTCTTGCCCTTCGATGACGGGTTTGACATAAATTTCTACTCGACGATTAAGTTGGCGGCCCGCTTCAGTTTCATTGGTTGCTCTTGGCTCCGCTTCACCACGCCCAGCAGCCACCAAACGGCCGCTTGCAATACCTCTAGAAGCAAAATACCCAACCACTGAATCAGCACGGTTTTGAGATAACGTCATATTATAACTTTCTGAACCGACGCTGTCCGTATGACCGACGACGTGGATAATCGTATTTGGGTAACGTTGCAAGATATTAGAAACTTTTTCTAGTGTCGGTGTGAATGCTGGCTTTAATGCTGCACTACCGAAATCGAATGAGACTTCGCTGGCAATATCAATTTTCAATGTTTCATTTTGCAGACGTTGAATTTCAATTGCGTGGTTAGCACGCTCAGCAGCTAAAGCCGCTTCCATTTCTTGCTGCTGCTTATCCATGTAATTACCGGCGCCGGCACCTGCTAGTGCGCCTACAGCTGCACCGATTAGCACACCTTTTTTGTTGTTTTCAACAGAATGGCCTAATGCAGCACCCGCAACAGCACCGATCACAGCACCCATTTTAGCGCGTTGATTAGGGTCATCTGTCGTACAAGATACTAAGCTCACCGTGATTAAACTTGCGATTAAGGCTTTTTTCATCGTCTTTTCCTTATTTAAAATAGACCATCAGTCAGTGGGTCATTATACTGCCTAATCACAAATGAACACACACTGAATAATCGAGAACACACAAATATGGAACGCCAATTTATTCCGGTCAATATTGCATTACTGACTATTTCTGACACCCGAACTACAGAGGATGATACCTCTGGCAAAGTGCTTCGGGAACGTGTCGTAGCCGAAAACCATCTTCTTGCTGATCAAGCCATTGTTCACGATGATAAATATGCCATCCGTGCACAATTATCACAATGGATTGCCGATCCCGATATTCAAGCTATTATTACAACGGGGGGGACTGGGTTAACAGGTCGTGATGGTACGCCTGAAGCGGCTAGTGTTTTATTTGATAAGACCATCGAAGGTTTTGGCGAACTATTCCGCCAGCTGTCTTACGATGTGATTAAGACATCAACCGTCCAATCACGCGCCATAGCCGGTGTTGCCAATGGTACGTTTATTTTTTGTTTACCAGGTTCATCTGGCGCCTGTAAAACGGGCTGGGATGAGATACTCAAAGATCAATTAGACGCACGCCATAAACCTTGTAATTTTGTCGATTTAATGCCGCGGTTATTAGAATCTTGAGTCAGGTTACGCTCTATGCTAAAACGGATTGTCATTTGTGTGATGTAGCAATTGAACTGCTCAAGCAATTTGACCTATCACTTACTATTATTGATATTCAGTCACAGGAAGAACTGATGGATGAATACGGCTTAGTTATCCCTGTTGTTCTCTTTGAAAACGGCACGACATTGAATTGGCCATTTGATGCCGTAACCATACAATCCCAGTTATCAGCCTAAAACAGCTATACTGGCTGATTTTCAACCATTGCCAAACACTATGACTGTCCAATTTATTGATACCGAAGCTGAGCTCGCTAAATTTTGTCAGCACATTTCAGATACAACATGGATGACGGTCGATACTGAATTTCTTCGAGAACGAACTTATTATGCCCAACTCTGTTTGATTCAAGTTGCAACTGCTGATGCTATTGCCTGTATAGATCCTCTGGCTATTGATGACCTTAATCCACTTCTAGACCTTATTTATCAGCCTGATATAGCCATTGTTTTTCATGCTGCTCGCCAAGACTTAGAACTATTTTATGCCCTCCGAGGCAGTCTTCCTCCCAACGTTTTTGATACACAAATCGCCGCCACTGTTTTAGGCTATGGTGATCAAATTGGCTACGGTAATTTGGTTAAGCAATGTGTCAATTTCGAGCTTGATAAAGCGCATTCTCGTACTGATTGGTCAAAACGTCCGCTTGACACAGGTCAAATTGATTATGCAGCCGACGATGTTCGTTATCTTAGGGATGTTTACCATATTCTATTAAAAGAGTTGGACGAAAAGAACCGTTTACATTGGTTAGATGATGATTTTGCAAGCTTAACGAATAGTGATACTTACGAACCTGATCCTGCGACGATTTGGAAGAAGATAAAAGGCGCTGGTCGGCTTAAAGGTGTTCAATTAGCTATTTTGCAAAAATTAGCTGAATGGCGAGAAGCCCGTGCGATCAAAAGTAATCGCCCACGTCGTTGGATTTTAAAAGATGACGTTATGCTCGATTTAGCAAAGCTTACGCCAGAAACAACGCAGAAGCTCAGCTTGATTCGTGGCTTAGAATCTGGCACGATAGAAAGACATGGCAAAACACTTATTGATATTGTTACTCAAGCCAAAGCGATTCCCAAAACAGAATGGCCCACTGTAAAAAGACCTCTTTTCTTGTCAACACAACAAGATGCAACCGTTGATGCCATGATGGCCTTACTCCGTAAGTTTTGTGATGAGCAAGCGATTGCACCTGCTGCTGTCGCCTCTCGAAAAGATATTGAACGGGTGGTTTCTGGCGATGCTTCAGTTAGTCTCTTACATGGCTGGCGTAATGAAATAGTAGGACACCATTTGCAAGATTTCTTAGCAGGCAAGCTTTCTATCACCGCCAACCAGACTTTACTTAACACCGAAAAACAAGGATAAAAACATGTCAGCACTTATTTGTGGTTCATTTGCTTACGATACGATTATGGTCTTTCCTGACCAATTCAAAAATCATATCTTGCCTGACAAAGTACATATGCTGAATGTCGCTTTCCTGGTGCCAGAACTTCGACGTGAGTTTGGTGGCTGTGCCGGTAATATTGCTTACAACTTGAAATTACTTGGGGATGAACCTCTCGCAATGGGCACGGTTGGAGATGATTTTGCCCCTTATGCTGATTGGATGGATAAGCAAGGTATTTCACGCCAACACGTTCACGCTAAATCAGCGCAATATACCGCTCAAGCCTTTATCACCACGGATATGGATGATAATCAAATTACAGCCTTCCATCCTGGGGCGATGAACCTAGCGCATGAAACTGCCATTTCTGAAGCGAGCGATATCAAACTCGCTATCGTTGCCCCTGATGGTCGTGATGGCATGATTCAGCATGCACAACAACTCACCGATGCAAATATTCCATTTATCTTCGATCCAGGCCAGGGTTTACCTATGTTTGATGGTGAAGACTTAATGCAGTTTGCCGAGCAGGCTACCTATATTGCACTGAATGACTACGAAGCCCAGCTATTTCAAGATAGAACCGGCTTAACCGCTGAAGAGATTGCTACTCATGTCGAAGCTCTGATTATTACAAGAGGTAGTGAAGGTTCTTATATCTACACTGATGGCAAACGTATGGATATCCCTTGTGCTAAAGCAGAACAAGTAGTCGACCCGACTGGATGCGGTGACGCATACCGTGCAGGTCTTATCCATGGTATTTTGCAAGGTAAGGATTGGGAAACGACGGGTAGAATTGCTTCGCTGATGGGTGCAATCAAAATTGCACAGCACGGCACACAAAACCACCACTTCACCCCGGCTGATTTTGCTCAGGCATATACAGCAAATTTCGGTATATCAAATACTTAACTAACTTGAAATGGAATTCATTTCTGTCTAAAGGAAGGTTGGTAGATTTATCTAAAATAAGCGTGACTCCCGTCACACTTTGTCTTGAAACCTCTTTACAGTTTCTTTGTATACCACCTATTACTAGTATTAAATTATTAATATAGTGTACGTCGTCAAAACCTTTTGGACAGATTGCTGCCTGATTTAAGGGACACATTAGTTCATCAGGGTTAAGTTAGTTTACATGTCTATCGTAATGTATTTGTCGCCGCATGGCTAACGTGTTTTGTT